>FLOH01000469.1_pt1 | contig 87366 bp, 70 predicted proteins | sample 756751 | NCBI WGS metagenome assembly FLOH01 (sample SAMEA4026879, study PRJEB14308) | marine metagenome | biome: coastal water; material: water | depth 74 m
CGGGTGCACCGTCGCTGACCAGAAATGTTTCACCGGCGGCGGCCGCATGATCCAGGCTGGTTTGCAAGGCATTTGCAAGATTGCCCACATAGATCAGGCTGCGGGTATTTCGTATGGCGCAAAGCGGAAGTGGCAACCCCTTGTTACAAAACCCCAGCAGGCGCAAATAATTTCCCTTCACGCCAGGGCCGTAAACAAGCGGAGACCTGAGAATAACCGTTTCCATGCCGCAACGGCTGGCTTCGGCTTCAAGGGCTTGTTCAGCTTCCCACTTGGTGATGCCATAGGCATCTTCCGGCGCGGGCACGAAGGCTTCGTTAAAAGGACAGCCTTCAGTGCGCTCGCCGTTGACTTTGACGGAGCTGAGAAAGACGAACCGCCCCACACCCGCCCGCCCCGCGGCTTCGGCCAAACGCTGCGTACCACTGGTGTTGATGCGGCGGTATTGGGCCAGGGGATCGATTGACGTTTCGTTCATGACATGGGCGCGTGCCGCCAGATGGATGACGCCTTCGATGCCGTCCAACGCCTCGTCCCAGTTTGTCTCGGGGCCGATATCGCCGACTTCGATTGCCTCAACGCCGTCGGCCAGATTGCCGCCCAGATCGGACCACACCGCCGCGCGCACATTGTGACCAGCGGCGATAAGTTCCGGTATCAGAGCGTTGCCGACGAAACCCGTTGCCCCGGTTACGAGCACGCGCATCAGCCCACCCCCTCGACCCGTCGCCCGGCCTGAGCGCCCTCGCCGGAGGCGGCGAATCGCAGAACTTCCAGCATTTCGCGGGCCTGACGTTCGCGCGAATAAAGGGGTGCCGCAGCCAGGCTGTTTTCGCTCAGGGATTTTCGCAAGGCTCCATCTTTGGCCAGATTGCGCACGGCCTCGGCCAGCGCGACCGGGTCTTCGGCCCCAACGTGAAGCCCCGCCTTGCGCGCGGTGACGATGCGGCTGGCCTCGCCCTCGGGTGCGGCCAGCAAAACCGGCAGGCCCATACCCATGGCTTCGAAGATTTTGGACGGAATGACGCCGGCAAACACAGGCGAATCCTTTAGATGCACGAGAGCCACGTCGCACAGACTCCAGATTGCGGGCATGCGTTCCTTCGGAAGCGGCGGAATAAAGATCACGTTGTCCAGATTCCGCTGGCTCGCTTGCGCAATCAGCCCATCGCGTTCAGCTCCGCCGCCAGCCAGCACGAAGCGCACGTCGGTCACGTCACGAACCTGCGAAGCGGCGTCCAATACATTGCCCAGGGCATGGGCCATGCCCTGGGTTCCCACGTAACCGAAAACGATTTTGCCCTCAAGGCCCCATTCACGGGCAAGGGCTGTGTCGCGCGTTTGCGGCTCGTAGCGTGGAAGATCGACGCCGTTAATGACGACAGCGATTTTGTCGCCCGCGATGCCGCGACCCACCAGATCGTCCTTAAACGAACGCGTCAGTGCCGCCACCGCTGCCGAGCGCCGATACAAAAACAACTCCATGGCTTCGACGACTTTTAATGCCGGATTTCGCCCCATAGCCCCGACGGCGGCGATGGATGCGGGCCACAAATCACCAAGCTCGAAAACGAAAGGAACGCGGCGAAACGCGCCCACGGCCCAGCCCGCAACCGCCGAAAAAAACTGCGGCGACGTCGCGGCCACCACATCGGGGCGCGGTTGACCGATCCCGGCAAGGAAACCGGTCACCATGAAGCTCAGGAAATCGAGTGTGCGCCGGACGACATCTCGGTTCGGCGCGATATAGGTTTTAACCCGCACGACTTTGATTCCGGACATCTCTTCGGTCTGTCGCCAGCGGTTCTGATAGCCCGCGAACAGGTGGCCCCCCGGAAAATTGGGGGCGCAGGTGATGACCGTGACCTCATGGCCCCATTCGGCCCAGTAGCAGGCGCGCTCATACACACGGGTCGCTGCCGCATTGGTTTCGGGCGGAAAATTTTCAGAGAGGAAAAGGATTTTCATGGAACCGCACCCGCGCCGCCGCGAAGGAATATCAGAAATCCGGTAACCACGACGACGGCCCCAGCCAAAGCCGCCCATGACCAGCCCAGCGCCGCCAGGACCGCCAATCCGATCAAAACCAGATTTACAGCGAGAATACACAAGGATACCCGCGCATGCCCGGCTCCTTTTTGCACCGCCTGCTGATAGGCGTGTTCGCGGTGGGCGTGCCACACTTTCTCGCCCCGAAGGGCGCGGCGAAACAGCGTCGTACTGGCATCGGCCAGATAGTAGGCTGGAAGGATAAGGGCGGCAGCCCACTGGCCCTGAGCAGCGAAGCTCAGCAACAGCCAGCCCATCACGAATCCCAAAGGAACGCTGCCGATATCACCCAGAAAAATTTTTGCCGGGTGCCAGTTCCACCACAGAAACGCGCCCGCCGCGCAGGCCGCAACCAAACCGAATGCCATTTCGCTTCCGGCCAACCCCGCAACCCACGCAACCCCCGCGACACCAACCCCGGTGCAGGCGGTTTCAACCCCCGCAATGCCGTCGATTCCGTCCATAAAATTGAACAGATTGATGTACCAGATCCATAACAGGCCAGCGGCGATGGTGTCGAACGGGCCGGGCAGCCATCCGCCGAAATACGGTGCCGCCGGTGCCGCCACGATCAGTGCGACGGCCACCGCGACCGCCTGTCCCAAAAGACGGATGATCGGAGAAAGCCCGCGCAGGTCATCCAGCCACGAAAGCGCCCCCAGGGCCACGGCCACGGCGCAGATCCACCACACGGCGGGGGGAACGGCCCCTTGCGCATTGGCTGCGGCCAGCCAACCGGCCAGCAACAGGGGGATGACGCTCCAACCGGCCCCGCGCGGCGTGGCAACGGCATGGCTGCTGCGCTCGTTCGGATGATCCAGAATAGCCCGACGTTTAAGAATTCGCACGACCAGCCCGGTCGCCACCAGGACGGCAGCGAAGACGCTTAGGCATAAAACGGCGAGCGCGGGCAATGTCATGGTGCGAGTTTATCAGCGCTCCTTGGTTTAAGCGACGCTTGTCCGCCATGCATCCAAAACCAGCAAAGACCAGATTTTCAAGGCGTGATCGCGTCGCCCACCGTGATGTTCGTCCAGCAAGGTTTTGACCGCTGGCCAGTCAAGCCCGACTGCGTGCATGGATGAGCGGTTGATTCGTTCAGCGACCATGGGGGCCAGGTCGGTTTTTAGCCAGATACCCATGGGCGGATTGAACCCACGTTTGGGCATGTTGACGATTTGGGCGGGCAGAAGCCGGTCGGCGGCGGCTTTCAAAAGGGTTTTTGCGCCGTCATGGAAACGCAATTCCGGGGCCAGTCGCCCGACCACCTCGATCAGGCGATGATCGATCAGGGGAAGGCGAAGTTCCAGCGCGTGCTGCATGCTCATGGCGTCACCATAGGCCAACAGATTTCCTGGAAGGAACGATTGCAGATCGGTTTGCTGCATCGCGTCCAGGGGATCGGACGATGGCGCGCGTTCGTAAAGCCGGGCAATGGGGCGGTCGGGCGGCGCGCCGCTTCCGCCCATAAGGGCATGGCGTTCCTCGGGCGAGAAATATTCAACCCACGAAGCGTACATCTCGGCGTCGGGAAGATTGGCACCGGTCAGGAATTCGCGGGCGCGGCGCAAACCGTGGCGTCCGCGCGAACTTTCGGGGATCAAATTGGCCAGCGGCGCGATGAGCCCGCGTCGCACACCACTGGGCACACGCCGGTAGCGCTGGGCCATACGCCCGCCTGCGTAACGTGGATATCCGGCGAAAACTTCGTCTCCGCCGTCTCCGACCAGGGCCACCGTGACGTGCTCGCGCGCCTGCCGGGAAAGATCGTCGATCAGCAGCGCCGTCGGGTTCCCGAAGGGTTCGCCAAAAGCCCGCACGTAGTCGTCCAGCCGACCCACAAAACCCGAACTGGCCGCCAATTCCGTGTGGTTGCTGCCGATATGTCCGGCTACCCGGCGGGCCGCGTCGCGTTCGTCATAGGCTTTTTCTTCGAACGTCATGGTAAAGCTGCGAATCGGCGGTGCGCCGCGCGACGCCGCTTCCTTGGCCATCAGTGCCGCAATAACCGAGCTATCAATGCCGCCTGACAAAAAACAGCCCAATGGCACGTCGGCAACCATGCGATCGACCACGGCCCGTTTAAGCAGGGGCAGAATTTCTTCGACCGCTTCATCAAGGCCGATTTCCTGATCGCCGGCGATGCGCGGTTGCCAATAGGGCTTTATCTCGGTTTTTCCGTTGCGCCATTTCAGGACATGACCCGGCGGCAACTTGCGGATACCGACGTGAATGGTTCGAGGTGCCGGGACGTACAGGCAGGCCAGATATTCCGAAACGGCCTCGAAATCGAGGCTGACGTTGACTTCCGCGTGGGCGCGCAGGGCATAAATTTCGGAAGCGAAGGCCAACTGCCCCCCGCTCAACGGCGCGTAGACCAGCGGTTTGATGCCCAGCCGGTCGCGCGCGATCAACAACGAGCGGTCGCGGCGATCCCAAAAGGCGAAGGCGAACATGCCGATAAGGCGTGACAGTGCGGCTTCACCTTCGCGGCGCAGAAGCTTGAGCAGGACTTCGGTGTCGCTTTCGGATTTGAAGCGTTCGCCGACGGCCTCCAATTCCAGCCGCAGTTCCCGGAAATTATAAATTTCACCGTTGTGAATCAGGACGTAGCGCCCGCAGTCCGAAACCATGGGCTGGGCTGCGGCGGGGCTTAGATCAATGACGGCAAGGCGGCGGTGGGCGAACCCGGCCTTGGCCTCGGTATCGCGCCACACCCCGGAACTGTCGGGGCCGCGATGGGCCAGCCGCGCCGCCATTTCTTCAAGCAGGCCGGGTCGATCCTGGGTAAGTCCGGCAATTCCACACATTGGTTTTTTTGCTCAGCCTTCTTTTTCTACGCAGACGCCATATTGTATAGGTTGAGGGAAAGCCCATGGTCAAAGGGTTTGAGGCTTTGCGTTATTTGCGCCGTTCGCCCATGCGTGCCAGACCGTAAAGCATCAGGGCCATAACGCATCCGCCAACAGTATGAAGAAAACCATGGGTCGGCATTGCGCCATTGCTCCACATTCCGTCTTCCCACCAGAGCCATGCTGCGACAAGCGGGAGGAGCGCCAATATGGCGAAATAGGTCCAGCGAACGATCACAACGTATTTGCGGGCCGCCTTCATTGCCGGAGCCTTTCGAGATCGGCCAAAATCCAATCCATGGCCTGGCGCGATATTTTGTGGCGGGCATGGGATTCGTCGATGCGGACCTCGAATTCGCCGCCCAGCTCGGACGCCACGTGTTGAACGGCATCGGCGTACAGAAGAGCCGTTTGGTTGCGCCAACAACATCGATCATAGCGGTTGAAAATTTGCAGTTGTCGTCGAGGTTTGTTTCCCGAACCGCTGGTTCCAAGAACGAACAGGTCCAGATATCCCGCAGAATCAAGGAGTCCCGGCTCCCGTGAAATTGGGGGAGCCTCCAATTTTGGGTCGGTCAACGCAACGGGATATATGGGCGAAGCGACCGGATAGCTTGCCCGAACTCTGGGATCAAGCGCCGTCGCCATCGCCATTGCCCAACCACCCGCCGACAAGCCGATCGTGGCAATTCCCTTGGGCTCTTCATGTCTGACCGCGTATTCAAGCGCCAGCATGACGGGGCTCATGGTCCGCTGAATCGTGGTTAGACCGGCACCCGGAATATGATTGCCGCCAAAGCCCGGCAGATTGAAGGCCAGCACGGCGTAACCGTGTTCGATCAGACGAGCGATACTGCGGTGTTGATCGTGATAAGTTCCCGCATATCCGTGGTGGTAAAGCACCGTCCATTTGTTCCACACCTGCGGCCTGAACTGCCCGATATACGAGCGATAGTGCGGTGAAATGGTAAATTCCTGCTGGGAAATTTCGGCCAGATTCGCGGTGCCCCGGTAGTGATCAATTTCGCACCGCAAGGGTGTGCCATAGCGTTTCCCTGCGGCGGTATCCGGGCAATCCGTCGGCCTTGGCGCTTCCAAATCGATTGGAATGGGCGGCCCCAATGAATAATCTGCCGGCACCTCTGGGGTTCCCCAAATCGCGCTTGCCAGTGCCTTGCGCCTGATTTTGGCTCCATCCGCAGTTCGAATTGTGATCGCTTTTTGGGGGTCGAACTTCAGGTTTTGCGGATGGGTTTCTTCGTAGCGATAAGGGTCACTCGCCATAAATCGTTTTATGGCCACGCGCGTTGGGTCCCAGTAATAGACGAAGGAAACCACGCCCCAGACGGCGCAGCACGCGGCCGCCGTCGAAACGACCTTTCGCAAAAATTTCCACGATGGCGTCACCACGATCATACCACCTTTCCCGGCTCTTCTAGCGCCCAAACTGAGCAAATTCAACGGGGGAGATGATATCGTGGCCACAGCCATGATTGACAATCGAATCGGCGACCGATAGAGCATCAATCTTTCAACGCAAGTGAGAGAACATTGAAAAACCACAAAGTTGCCGTCATTGGGCTTGGTTATGTGGGTATTCCGCTTTCCGTGGCTCTTGCAAAACATTGCACGGTTGTTGGGTTCGATATCAAATCTGAGCGCATTTCCCAACTGAAAAAGGGTTGGGACGCTACCGGCGAAGTCGGCACCGACGTGCTGCGGGCCAGTTCGCTGGTTCTAACCGACGTGCTGGAAGATGTGGCGGGATCGGATGTATTTATCATTACCGTGCCGACGCCGGTGGATGGCGACAACCGTCCCGACCTAAGCGCCATTCGTTCCGCTTGCGAAATGGTTGGTGGCGTGATGTCCAAGGGATCGATTGTTGTTCTTGAAAGCACCGTATATCCGGGCGTCACCGAAGAGGTATGCGGGCCGATTCTGGGGAACGTGTCGGGCCTTGTTTGCGGCCAGGATTTTTTCCTCGGCTATTCTCCCGAGAGGGTCAATCCGGGGGACCGGGAAAATACCGTTGAGCGAATTACCAAAGTCGTCGCCGGTCAGAACGAACAGGTCACCGACACACTGGCGGAACTTTACGGGGCGATCACGACGGGCGGCATATTCCGGGCGCGCGACATTCGCACCGCCGAAGCTGCCAAGGTTATCGAAAATGCCCAGCGCGATATCAACATTGCCTTCGTCAATGAGGTGACGCAGATATTCCAGAAAACCGGTCTGTCGGTCTTCGATGTGTTGGAAGCGGCCTCGACCAAGTGGAATTTCCTGGGTTTCCAACCCGGCCTGGTGGGCGGGCATTGCATCGGCATTGATCCGTTTTATCTGGCAAGGTGGGCGCAGGATAACGGGCACGAGCCCGAAATTATCCTTGCCGGGCGGCGCATCAATGACCGAATGGGGGCATTTGTCGCCGATCAAGTTGATGGCGCACTCGAAGGGGCTTTCCCCGGCGAGGGCAAGGGCGACATTCTGGTTCTCGGGCTAACCTTCAAAGAGGACGTTCCGGATCTTCGCAACTCGCGCGTTATCGATATAGTTAAAAGACTCCGCGAACTTGGCTACGGCGTGCAAGTCCACGATCCCCTGGCCGATCCCGCGGAGGCGAAGCAGTTCTACGACGTCGAACTGCTCGAAAGCCTGGGGCAAACCGATGGATACGCCTGCGTAATCGGTGCCGTTGCCCACCGCGCCTATCGTGATTTGACTGCGGCCTCGTTTACCAAACTTGTGCGACCGGGCGGACTGGTTGCCGACGTCAAGGGGATGTGGCGCGGATTGGAACTTCCGGGCGAATTGCGCCGCTGGCAGCTTTAACGCGGTTTTGAAAAACTCGCTGGCGCGCGCGGTTTATTCCGGTTTGCGCCTTAGCCTTGCAGTGAAAAAGCCGTCCATGCCGCCCATTTCGGCCATGTGGCTGGGCAGGCAGCGCAGGTCTCCCTCGGCATTTATCCATTCGTCGCGGATGCCGGCTTCTCCGGCACGGATGGGGACCCGCTCGACCGGTGCGCCGGAGGCGAGAACGCGGGCAATCATTTGTGTGCCTTCCTCGGGTTGCAGCGAACACGCGCAATAAACGATCAGGCCACCGGGTTTAACCATCCCCCATGCCGCTTCCAGAAGGCGGGCTTGCAGTGCGGCCAGATCGGCCACAATGCCCGGTGATTTCAGTTGCGCGACATCGGGATGGCGGCGCAGCGTTCCGGTGGCCGAACAAAGGGCGTCCAGCAACACGGCATCGGCGGGTTGAGCTGGCCGCCACAGGGCGGCGTCGGCGACCACCGTTTGCACCTTCAAGCCAAGCCGTGTCATGTTCGATTGCAGGCGTTTCAGCCTTCCGGCGGCCCGGTCCACAGCTGTCACATTGGCGCCCATGGCGGCCAACTGTGCGGTTTTTCCGCCCGGTGCTGCGCACAGATCGATAATGTTTTTTGCACTGACGTCACCCAAAAGGCGGGCGGGCAAGGCGGCGGCCGCGTCCTGGACCCACCATGCTCCTTCGCCGAAGCCGGGCAAATCGGTGACGGGACCGCGCGGCCACAGGCGCAGGCTTCCGCCGGGGAGTTCCTTGGCATCCAGTGTTTTCGCCCAATCGGCCGTTTCACCCTTTAGCGTCACGTCGAGGGGTGGTTCACCCAAATGGGCTTCGGCAATGGCCCGGCAGGTTTCCTCGCCGTAGGTCTCGCTCCAGCTTTCCCATAACCAGTCCGGCGTGTTGAGGCGGGCGGCGTCCTGCGAGCTAGCCATTTCTATTCCGTCACGCCCCGTGCGGCGCAGGACGGCGTTGATGAGCCCGGCGAACGCGCTGGCGCGGCGTTTGCGGGCGAGTTGCACCGACGTATCGACAGCCGCGTGTGGCGGTGTTTGCAAAAAGACGAGCTGGCAAATTCCCAGGCGCAGGATGTTTTTGGCAATTGCCGCGTCGGCTTTGTCGGCCAGCGGGCGTTCCAGGCAAACCGCGATCAAGGCGTCGATCTGGCCGAGTCTGCGCAAGGTGGTGGCGCAAAGATTGTGAACAAAGGCCCGGTCCCGGCCCGGCAGGCGCGCAAAATCGGCATGACCATCGAGCGCTTCGTCGAACGGTTGGCCCCGCGTCGTTACCGCCGAAAGAAGTTCAAGGGCAACGAAGCGGCTGGCGAGGGGCCCCGGGGTCGGTGTCGCGTAACGGTGCGCTTTTTTTGCCCTGGCGGGCGCGTGCGGTGTTCTGTCGGCCATCAGTTTTCAATCAAGGCGACGCGGGCCGGAGCCCCGTCACAATCCTTCAGTTTCAAGGGCATGCAAACGAGTTCGTAGTTGCCCGGCGTGATTTTGCGTAGGTCCAGGCCTTCAACGACGGCGACCTCGGCTCGCAACAGGGCTAGATGCGTGGCGGCACCCGGTTCTTTGTAACGTTCAATCGAGAAGTAATCGATACCCACCAGGGAAATTCCCTGCTCGACCACCCAATTCGCGGCGTCCGGTGTCAGGGCCACGAAATTTGTATCGAAGCCCTGGGAATGGTCATCGAACAAATTGCAATTTCGTGTTCGGATGATCAGGCGCTCGGTTCTCGGCGGAATGTCGGCGGCCTCTAAATCGGCGCGCGAAATTGCATCGACGTCGGGAAAATGGACCACCACGCACGGGCCGATCAGGGTTTCAAGGGGCATTTGGTCCACGGGCCGCGCACCCTCTACAAAATGCAGCGGCGCGTCCACGTGGGTGCCAAAATGAACGAACGTATCAAGTTGCGAAATATTGTTGGCCCCGCCTTCGGACATGGAGCGCAAACGAAACAGTTTTGGCGCTGCTTGGCCGGGCCATGCCGGAACTTCGGGCGAGAGGGTCAGGGTGACGTCGTGAATAATCCGGCTCATTTGATCCTCCGCAGGCGGAAACGCGTTTTGATTTCGCAGATCATTGCATAAACCCTTCTCGCGGCATTTGCCAGACGGTGACGCAGGTTGTGGGGACGGGCAGGAAAAATGATTGACCAATCCCCGAGTGTTCTTTTTTTGTCCCACTATTGCAGCTTTTCATCTATCATCGCCATAAGTATGAGTTGAAAAGTATTGGGGTTGAAATAATAATAAGTTTAACACGTAAACATAGAATGCCTCTGGAGAGACGGTATTCAGACGAAGATCCGAATTTTCAGTTTTATGGCGGGACTGCTGATTTTGTTCGCCTTTTTCGGCGCAGCGATTTCCGCCGAATTGCTGAATGGGCCGTTGGCGGCCCGGATCGTGCGCGTTATCGACGGCGATACCCTGGTTGTCGGGGTTCATATCTGGCTGGATCAGGACGTCGAAACCCAGGTGCGCCTTTTCGGCATAGATACACCGGAAATTCGCGGAAAGTGTCCCGAAGAACGACTCATGGCCCTTGATGCGCGCGCCCTTGTCGAGAAAACCGGCGGCGACGACGAGGTGTTTCTTCATGATGTGCGCTATGGAAAATTCGCCCGGCGGGTGGTCGCGCGCGTGTCATCCGCCCATTCTGCCGGTTTTGCGACCGCCCTTCTTCAATCCGGCCTCGCCCGACCCTATGATGGCGGAAAGCGCCTGTCGTGGTGTAATACCAAGCTGAACTAGAGCACTTTCCGACCAAACGCTCTAGTGGCCTGGCCACTAGTACACTGATTCATACATATGGTATTATCCGCCGGACGGAGAATCGGGGGGAAAACAGAAATCAATGGCCAAGGATATTTTTGGAAAGTTCACCAATCCTTCGATGGGTGGCGAAAACACGCCCGATGAGAGCTTTCCCCCGGCTTCTTCCGAACCGGCAGCCGTCGTCGTCCTTATTGCCGATCTGGATGGGCTTACCGGACGGGACCTGTCGTCGCAGATCGGTCATACCCTGGCATCCTGGCCGCGAGTCGAGGTCCGTCTGGCCCGCAAGCGCTTAAGAGCGCAGGGCGATTTCACTTATGTCGAAAAGTTGGCGGAATCTGGCAGAATAGGGAAAACCTGGCTTGCCAATGAAGAAGCCGATGTTCTGATATGGGGTGAAACCATGGGAACCGAAGGGGCGGCCCTTGTTCGCTTCTTGCCCGCGGCAGTTAACGGCGAGGCCAAGACTGGGACGTTCGGGCTTGGCGACGCGCTGGAGCTTCCCGTGCATTTCGGCAATGAATTCAACGAAATTGTCGGTGTCGCCGCCATTTCGGCGGCCGTGGTCGCGAAAAAACCCGATGACGAAGCATTCGCCAGCGTTCTGGCTGCGGCGCTCGGTCGGGTCAGTGGCTTCGTCGAGGCACCGCCGCCGGGGTTGTCGCCGACCCAAAGCGTGTCGCTCATGACCTGCCTGGGCAATTGTTTTGCCTCTCTTTGGCGCACCAGCGTTGATGACAAGCATATTCAGCGCGCCATTCGCATATACAAAATGGCATTGGCCGCGTGCGCGTCGCGTGGAATGGAGATTGCCCAAGCCCTGATCCACAATCACATGGCGGCAGCGTTTGAATCGATGGCCGCGCGCGAGGCGGGGCCGGAGCACCTGGAAGCGGCGGCCAAGGCGTACCAGTCCGTGACCGTGTCGCTGAACCGCGCCGAGCACGCACAAGACTGGGCCTTTGCCCAAAACCGCCTGGGAATGATGTACTACCGATTGGCGGTTCGCCGCGACAACAACGCATCGAACCTGATGGCTGCGATCAAGGCGTTTGAAGCCGCGCGCACGGTATTTACCCAGGATGACGCACCAAACCAATGGGGCGAAATTTCCAATCAGCTTGGCGTCGCCCTGATGGTACTGGGGGGGCAGGTTGCGGGGACGGAGGCGCTGGACCGTTCGATCGCGGCATTCCGCGACGCCCACGAGGTTCGCATGCGCACCCTGGCACCGCTTCTGTGGGCGCAGACGGCCAATAATCTGGGGGCCGCGTCGTTCTCTCTTTTCCGCAAAACAAAGACGCCGCAACTGCTTGACGACGCGATCAAGAATTTTGAAGGCGCGCGCGAGATTTATGTTCAATATCGCCAGGACCGAACGGTTGCCGTGATTGAAAAAAATCTGACCCGTGCCCGCGAACTGCTGGCGCGCAAATAGAGGCAAAGATCCCCGTGTATCCAATCCGCAGGTTGGAATCGTATGCCAAGCTCAACCAGAAAACAGGTCTATGAGTTTCTCGAACCGCAAGGGACCGAAAACCGCGCCGGCACCCTGTTCGCCCGTTTCATGGTCCTGCTGATTATCACCAACGTCGTTGCTATCGTTTTTGAAAGCATTCAGGAACTTCACGACGCCTACAGCGCGTTTTTCAACGGCATCGAGTTGATATCGATCATCATTTTTTCGATCGAATATTCGGCCAGGGTTTGGTGCGCGCCCGAAGATCCCCATCTGGCCCAAAGTTCGGCGCTGGGCGGTCGTTTTAAATATGCGATCACGCCGCTTGCGCTGGTTGATCTGATCGCCATCCTCCCCTTCTATCTGGCCTTTTTCGTAGTCATCGACCTCAGATTTATGCGCGTATTCCGGTTGCTTCGGTTGTTCAAACTGACCCGTTATTCGCCGGCCCTGGCGACGGTCGGGGCTGTCCTTGTGGCCCAACGTCGGCAGCTTGGGGCCGCGCTCGTCATCATGTTGACGCTTCTGGTGTTTTCGTCCAGCGTCGCCTATTTGCTGGAGAAGGACGCCCAACCCGAACATTTCGGCTCCATTCCCCATTCCATGTGGTGGACGATGGCGACGTTAACGACCGTGGGTTTCGGCGATGTTACCCCAATCACGACCCTGGGAAGAATATTCGGAACCTTCCTGATGGTCTTGGGCGTTGGCATGTACGCGCTTCCCGCCGGAATACTGGCCAGCGGATTCGCTCGCGAATTCAAAAAGCGGGAATTTGCCGTAACTTGGCGAATGGTTGCATCCATTCCCGCATTCGCCGATCTGGACGCCATTACCATCGCCGATATTTCCGGCATCTTAAGGCCGATGCTGGTGCCGGCGAATTTTTCGGTGAAATCGCCTTGCTGCAAAACCGCACCCGCACGGCAAGCGTCAGCGCAACGACCGAATGCCAGCTGCTGGCCCTAGATACGGAAGCCTTCCGCGATCTGGTGGACCAGATTCCGAAGCTGAAGGAACACTTTGAGAAGGTCGCGGTGCAGCGCCTAAGTGAGGTCGAACGGCTAGGAAAACTATACTAGCGCCAGTTCGTTGCAAAATCGTAACATTTCCACAAAAAAGCGGCGGGACCATCTTGCCCCGCCGCTTCTTTTCGGTCGCTAACGAAGGTTAGCGGTTTTGGCGGTTCTCGATCAGGTCGTCGACCACGGTCGGGTCGGCCAGGGTCGAGGTATCGCCCAGGCTGCCGTAATCGTTCTCGGCGACCTTGCGCAGGATGCGGCGCATGATCTTGCCCGATCGCGTCTTCGGCAGGCCCGGCGCCCACTGCAGCCAATCGGGGCTGGCAATCGGGCCGATTTCCTTGCGCACCCATTTGACGAGCTCGACCTTGAGTTCGTCAGACGATTCCACACCGGCGTTGAGCGTCACATACACGTAGATGCCCTGGCCCTTGATTTCGTGCGGAGCGCCAACAACGGCGGCTTCGGCGACCTGGGGATGCGCAACCAAAGCGCTTTCGACTTCGGCGGTGCCCATGCGGTGACCGGAAACATTGATCACGTCATCGACGCGACCGGTGATCCAGTAGTAACCGTCTTCGTCGCGCCGGCAGCCGTCGCCCGTGAAGTAACGGCCCGGATAGGTCGAGAAATAGGTCTGGATGAAGCGCTCATGATCGCCGTAGATCGTACGCATCATGCCCGGCCATGCGTCGGCAATGCACAGGTTGCCAGACGTGGCCCCGTCCTGTGCAACGCCGTCGGCGTCCACGATCAGCGGCTCAATCCCGAAGAAGGGCTTGGTCGCCGAACCCGGCTTCAACGCGATGGCACCCGGCAGCGGCGTAATCAGAATGCCGCCGGTTTCGGTCTGCCACCAGGTATCAACGATCGGGCAATTTTTGTTGCCAACCACGTTGTGGTACCAGTTCCAGGCTTCCGGGTTGATCGGCTCGCCGACCGTCCCAAGAATGCGCAGGGATTTGCGGCTGGTTTTGTTGACCGGGCCGTCGCCTTCACGCATCAGGGCGCGAATGGCGGTCGGTGCGGTGTAGAAGATGTTGACGCTGTGCTTGTCACAGACCTGCCAGAAACGCGATGCGTCCGGATAGGTCGGCACGCCTTCAAACATCAGCGTGATGGCACCGTTGGCCAACGGCCCATAAACAATGTAGCTGTGGCCGGTAACCCAACCAACGTCAGCCGTGCACCAGTAAACGTCGCCATCATGATAGTCGAAAACGTACTGATGGGTCATCGCGGCATAAACCATGTAGCCGCCGGTGGTGTGCAGAACACCCTTCGGCTGGCCGGTCGAGCCCGAGGTGTAAAGAATGAACAGCGGATCTTCGGCGCTCATTTCTTCAGGCGCGCATTCGGCGGAAGCTGCGGCACACACGTCGGCGTACCAAACGTCGCGGCCCGAAGCCATGGTGACATCGCCACCGGTGCGCTTGACGACGATGACCGACGTGATGGTCGGGCACTTTTCCAGGGCCTTGTCGGCATTGGCTTTCAAGGGAACCGGACGGCCACCGCGCAGGCCTTCGTCAGCCGTGATCAGGCAGACAGACTTGCCGTCGATGATGCGACCCGCCAGGGCTTCGGGCGAGAAACCGCCGAACACGACCGAGTGGATGGCGCCGATGCGCGTGCAGGCCAGCATGGCCACCGCGGCTTCGGGGATCATCGGCATGTAAATGGTGACGACGTCGCCTTTCTTGACACCCTGTGCCTTCAGGGCGTTGGACAGGCGGCAGACCCGCTCGTACAGATCTTTGTAGGTGATTTTTTCGCTGACATCGGGATCATCGCCTTCCCAGATGATGGCGGTCTGGTCGCCACGGGTCGCGAGATGCCTGTCAAGGCAGTTCACCGATGCGTTCAGGGTGCCGTCGTAGAACCACTTGATGGACACGTCCGGCGCGTCAAAGCTGACGTCCTTCACCTTGGTGAAGGGCTTGATCCAATCGATCCTTTTGGCTTCTTCGCCCCAGAAACCCTCTGTGTCTTCGACCGAGCGTTTGTACATTTCTTCATATTTGGCGCTATCGGCCCAAGCCGACTTCGCGATCGCCTCGGGAACCGGGTAAATATCTGACATGGATTATTGCCTCTTGCTTGAGATGGATACTTTATTGGACGCGTTTTTTCGATTGAGTGCCGTTTCCTGTGAGCCGGGGCCGAAACGGCATAGAAAAGCCCGTGAAAAGCCCGCAAAAATTCGCGGGAACATTTATCCTAATTTCTATCCGGAAACAAGCCCGTCACCACATTTAGGGAGCAATATATGCAAAGATTTCAAATTTTCGTCATCAGGTAAACGAATCCATCATTCACGGCGACCGATACGGGCTTCAACCCGTCATCGATGCACGGGCCTTTGACACAAATCCCGCTTTCAATGTCGAACAGTGCGCCATGATTCGCACATTGAATGTGGGTGCCTTCCGCATTCAGGAACTTTCCGGCAATGAAATCCAGCGGCGCGCCCACATGGGGGCACGAATTGATGTAGGCAAACACCTGATTGCGCGCGCGAACGGCCAACAGCGGAGTGGGCGTTCCACCGACATCGGCGGTGAAGCGTTGCGAGCCCCCGTCCTCGATTTCGGTCAGGCGGCATAAAGTGGGATAGCCGGACATATCCGTCATCTTTCTTCCTCGGGTTCCAACCCAAGCGGGATCATCGCCCATTCCTCCCACACCCGCGCCTCGAACGGAGTGCCGACGCGCTCCTGGCCTTCGTCCAAGGCCTCTTCGGCATGGGGGAAGCCGCGTTTAAGTTCGCCCCACATTTCACGGCCCAGGGGCCGCAATTCGGTAATGTTCAGGCAGCGCAGCGAATAGGACCAGACCATGGCCCCGGTCGCGTCGGCAGCCTGGCCCATCTTCGTAAACTGGCGGGCGGCCTCGTTAATGCGCATCTGCATCACGCCGAGTTCCTGGGCCGATGGAAGGGTGTCGGTCTGGAATATCCGTTCGGGGATGACGCCGTGGATTTCCATATTAATGCGGATAACGGCGGCGATGCCGACAATAACGCCCAAATCCCGATCAGGCGTTTTTCGCAGGCCTGCGATGAAGCGTGTGACTTCCTTGGCGGCACTTTTCTGCGCGGGACCCTGCATCAGGCCCAACAGCCAGTTTGCCATTAGTCCACCACTCCACCCATGGCGCACAGGATCGCCCAGGCCGCATCGTCGATGGGCATCACCGACAGGCGCGACTGGCGGATCAGGGCCAGATGGTCCAGCCTGCCGTCAGCCCTGATATCGGCCAGCGACACCGGGCTGACGAACGGCATCAGGGCCTTGAAATCGACCATGCCGAAGCGCCCCGAGGCATCGCTCGGGTCGGGGTAGTATTCCCTGTCCACCTCCAACACGCCGACGATGCGCTTTTCGTTGACGGAATGATAAAAGAACACCCGATCACCCAGGATCATGGCCTTCATGTTATTGCAGGCCTGATAGTTGCGCACACCGTCCCATTCGGCGACGCCCGCCTTCACATGATCGTCCCACGACCAGGCGCCGGGTTCGGATTTAACCAGCCAATAGGCCATGCTGTCCTCCGATTATGGCAATACTTTTTTCCACGGACGGATAGAAACGCTTTCGAACAGGCCGGCCTTTTTGTAGGGATCATTGTCGGCGAAGTTCTGTGCGTCGGCAGCGCTTTCGAATTCAATAATAATGACGCTGCCGTTCATGCCCTCGCCGTCATCGGTCAGGGTCGGTCCGGCGGCGAACAGCTGGTCCATAAAACTGCGAAGGTAGTCCACATGCGCGGGCCGGTTGGCGGCGCGAACTTCGGCATGATCGGTTTTGTCGATACACGAAACCACAAAAAGCATCTTCATTTATCCTTTCGTTTTGGCAAAGGGCGATTCTGATCGCAACGGGCGGGCCAGCAGTTCGGCGATGGTTTGGTCGATATCGGCACCCGCATTCAGAATGGCGTTGACGGCTTGGGCGATGGGCATCTCGACGCCTATCGATTGGGCCAGCCCGGTCACCGACTGGGCCGTGAACACCCCCTCGGCCACCGAGGTGCGCGCGCCCAAAACGGCGTCCAGGGTCTCGCCCTTGCCCAGGGCCACGCCCAACGAGAAATTGCGCGACTGCATGGCGTTGCAGGTCAATGTGATGTCGCCCAGGCCGCATAGTCCCAAAAAAGTTTCGGGCTGCGCCCCCTTGGCAATGCCCAGGCGTACGATTTCGGCCAGTCCGCGGGTAATCAGGGCGGCGCGTGCGTTGTCACCCAGCCCACGCCCTTCGACAATCCCGCAGGCGATGGCCAGCACGTTTTTGACCGCGCCGCCGATCTGCGCGCCGACAAGATCGGTGGATTGATAAATTCTGAATTCAGGCGTTCGCAAGGCTGCCGAAAGGGTCTCGCCCAGCCTGCTATCCGCGCAGGCCAGGGTTAGCGCGGCGGGTAGCCTGCGCGCGACTTCGGAGGCGAATGTGGGGCCGGAAAGGATAGTCGCCGGCGAACCCTCAAGGGCCTCGGCCACAACCTCGCTCATCAGCGCCCCCGATTGCTGCTCGATTCCCTTGGCGCAAATCACGACTGGCGTCGTTTTTGCGAATCCCGCACCGAACATCGCGCAGACTGCGCGCAGACGCTGCGCCGGAGCCGCCAGAAGGATGGCCTCGGCGTTGGTAGCCTGCGCGATATCGCCGGTCGCCCGAATAGCCGGGTCCAGCGGCACACCGGGAAGGTAGGCCGTATTTTCGTGGCGCTCGTTGATGGAGTCGGCGACTTCGGGTTCATAGGCCCACAAAACGACCTCGCGTCCGGCTCTGCAAGCGGCAGCGGCCAACGCGGTTCCCCAGGCTCCGGCCCCGATGACGCCGATTCGCTTCATATTCATTCCACTAGGCTTCGGCCAAAAACGCGCGGTACGCGACGCCGATGGTTTCAACGGATTTCGCGTAAAGCTGTTCGCCCTTTTCCGGGGTTGCCAGGGCCGAGTTCGAGCCTATGCGCCCATCGGGGTAACGGTCTCGGAACGTGTCAGCGCCAAAGAAACTTCCGCTCGGCGCAACCTCGGGGTCAAGTTTACCTTCGCGGATGTTGGCGGCATCGACGAACTGGGCGACGGCGACTTCGGAGGCGGACGCGTGCGAGCCATCGGCTGCGCCGAACATTTCACGCCCCATGGCGGGCAGCGGGTCAAATTGCCACCAGTTCAGCGCCTTGCACCGAACGTCCGGCGTGTCGGCGGCGCTGGGTTCACGCAGCTCGCCGTAAATTTCGGAAAAGGCGGCCTGAAGCGAGGCCAGATTTCCGCCATGTCCGTTGACGAAAAGAAACCGGCGGAAGCCGTGAGCGGCCAGGGACATCACGTAATCGCGTACCACCATGACCAGGGTCGAGGGCTTCAGCGTCATGGAACCGGGAAAACGCATGTGATGCTCGGACATGCCAACCCCGATGGTCGGCCCGACCATGACACCGAGCGATTCGCCAACGCCCTTCGCTATGGCTTCGGCACAAATCGAATCAGTGCCGATCATGCCGATGGGGCCGTGCTGTTCGGTCGATCCGATGGGCATAAGAATACCGTTCGACTCGCGCAAATAAGTTTCAACCTCGGCCCAGGTGCTTTGATGCAAAAGCAATGCTTTGTTCTCCCTTGTTAAGCTGTTTCGGCTCAATCATGCCTTGACGCCGGCACCCGCCGCAACAGGCGCGTCTGGATCCAACGGCCAGCGGGGCCGGGGTTTGAAATCCAAGCCATCCGTCAATCCTTGGCGCAGGCGTTCCAGCCCGGCCCAGGCGATCATTGTTCCGTTGTCGGTGCATAATCGCTGGGGCGGCGCCACCAATTCCATGCCTTCGTCTTGCGCCAGTGCGCTGAGCTCGCCGCGCAGATAGGTATTGGCCGCCACCCCGCCCGCGACAACCAGGGCCGTGGTTTGCGGATGGCTTTGGCGAACCATGCGGATGGCGCGGGCGCAACGGTCGCGCAAAACATCACCTGCGGCGGCTTGAAACGACGCGCAAAGATCGGCAACGTCGGATTCGCGCAAATTGCCCTCGGGCAGGTTCAGAATGGTTTGGCGTACCGCTGTCTTGAGTCCCGAAAATGAAAAGTGACAGCCGGGACGGCCACGCAAGGGTCGCGGCAGGGCAAAACGGTGCGAATCACCTCCCTCTGCGGCGCGTTCCACGGCGGGGCCACCCGGATAACCAAGCCCTAGCATCTTGGCCGTTTTGTCGAAGGCTTCGCCCAGCGAATCGTCGATGGTGGTGCCCAGGCGTTTGTATTTGCCCACGGCTTCGACAATGAGAAGCTGGCAATGGCCGCCGGAAATCAGCAGCAGAAGGTAGGGAAACTCGACGTCGTTGGAGACGCGCACGCTAAGCGCATGGCCTTCAAGATGATTGACGGCGATGAACGGAATGCTGTGGACGGCAGCAATGGCCTTGGCCGTCATCACGCCGACCATGACACCGCCGATAAGTCCCGGACCGGCGGTGGCGGCGACTCCGTCCAACTGATTGAAACCCAGACCGGCGGCCTGCATCGCCCGCTTCACCTGATCATCGGCATTTTCCAGATGCGCGCGCGCCGCAATTTCCGGGACGACGCCGCCGTAGGGCCGGTGAAGGTCCACTTGCGAAAGAAGGGATTCGGCCAGAATTTCGCGCCCGTCGTTAACAAGCGCGGCGGCGGTTTCGTCGCAACTGCTCTCGATGCCGAGAACGATCATAAAAAAAACCCTCTTGTCGAATCGGTTGGGGACTTTACTCTGTTGGTTCTTGGTAAACCACAGTTCCGAACATTTGCATTAAATATGACCACTCATCCAGTCGTTCGCATTGGCACCCGGGGAAGTCCCCTGGCTTTGGCCCAGGCCCACGAAACCCGTGACCGGTTGATCGCTGCCGATCCGGCGTTGGCGGCTTCGGGCGCGATCGAGATTGTTGTCATCAAAACGACCGGCGACAAGATTCAGGATCGTGCGCTATCGGAAATCGGCGGCAAGGGTCTTTTTACCAAGGAAATCGACGAGGCCATGCTGGAGGAACGCGTCGATCTGGCCGTCCATTCGATGAAGGATGTGCCGACCTGGTTGCCGGGCGGCATCGAACTGCCTTGTATTTTGCCGCGCGAAGATCCGCGCGACGTGTTTCTTAGCCGCAAGGCGGACACAATAATTGATCTGGCGCCGGGAAGTGTTGTCGGAACGGCATCCTTGCGCCGTCAGGCACAAGTTCTGCATTTGCGTCCCGACCTGAAGGTCTGCGTGTTGCGCGGCAATGTTCAAACCCGGTTGCGCAAGCTCGATGATGGCGAGGTCGATGCCACGTTGCTGGCCCTGGCCGGATTGAAACGGCTTGGCCTGGCGGATTTGGCAACATCAATCGTTGGGATCGGCGACATTCTTCCCGCCGTGGGCCAGGGGGCGGTCGGCATCACCTGCCGGGCGGACGATGCGGCATCGCACCAATTGCTGGCCAAAATCCACCACGGCGAGACCGCCGTCTGCGTTGCGGCAGAGCGCGGATTGCTGGCGCAATTGGACGGATCATGCCGAACCCCGATTGCGGCCCTCGCAACCGTGTCGAAAGACGGCGTTCTGGCGTTGGACGGATTGCTGGCTCGCCCGGACGGAAGCAAGGTCGTGCGAGCGTACCGCGAAGGCGACCCCGCCGGGGCTGCCGAACTTGGCCGTGATGCCGGACGCGAACTGGCCAAGCGCGCGGGTCCGGGTTTTATTGATTGGTGAAGGCGAGACCGATGCATGTTCTCGTAACTCGACCGATTCTGGATGCCGGGCCTTTGGTGGCCCTTCTCGGTGAGCGTGGCATCGACGCCACCGCCGAACCCCTGATGTCGATTGAAATAAATGAAAATGCCAAGATTAAACTCTCCGGCGTACAGGGGCTGTTGGCAACCAGCGCCAATGGGATTCGCGCCTTTGCCGCCCTTGAGCCATCGCGCAGCCTTATTGTCTATGCCGTCGGCGACGCCACGGAGCGGGCCGCCGCCGAAGCCGGGTTCGGTTCCATCGAAAGTGCAGCGGGTGATGTCGAGGCGCTGGCCGAACTGGTGGGTGCGCGCGCCAACCCCGCAGCCGGAGCCCTTTTGCATGTCGCGGGCACAAAGCTTTCCGGAAATCTGGGAAAGACGCTCAAGGAAAAAGGGTTTACCTATCGCCGCTCTGTTTTGTATGAAGCGATTGTCGCCGACGGGTTTACGCCCAGCACGGCGGATGCGCTACGCGATGGGCGGTTTGACGGCGTTCTTTTTTTCTCTCCCCGCACGGTCGAAACATTTGTTACTCTAGTTCGCAAATCGCGATTGGTGCGGGCATGTGGTGGCTTAGACGTCTTTTGCCTTAGCCCAGCCGTTGCCGAGCGTGCGGGCGCGATATCCTGGCGTGGCGTTCATATCGCCAAACAGCCTGATCAGGAGTCGCTTCTGGCGCTTATTGGGTCAAAAACTGATGGATCTTTGAGTGAGATGTCCGATTCCCCAAAGAAAACCGAAAAGGCCGAAAAGGCTGAAAAAATTGATGAGGCGACGACGGTAGTGGAAAGCGCTGAAATGCCCGTGGACGAAACGCCTGTGGACGTAGGTCCGACGCGAACCCTCAGCCGCCGCAGCATCGTTCCGGCGCTTGTTCTGTGGTTGGCGCTGCTGGTTGCCATACTTGGTGGTGCGACCTATGCGGCGTGGCCTTTCTGGGCCCCTTATGCCGCCGCCTATATTCAGGCGCTGCAGAAAGACCCGTTCCAGGATCCGCGCATGAACACCCTGTCGGATCGCCTGGCCGCACTTGAAATTCTGGCCAAGGAAAGCAAGCAGTCAAACGACACCCTTTCGGAGTTGGAGGGCCGCCGGGCCGAAATCAGCGAAAAGGTTGGCACCCTGGTTGCCCGCGTAAATGACCTTGAAGGGTCACTGGCCGCCGTACAGAATATGGTCGAGGCCACGACGTTGCCCCTAGAGGCGGACGACGCGCGTAAATCGCTTGATGAATTGCAGATGCGAATCGCGCGGCTGGAAAGTTCGGGGATGGTCTCCATGCTGGAGGCCGATGTCAAAAAAATTGGCGTCGAAAGCGACAAGATTTCGGCGTCGGTCGAAGATATCGCGAATCGGATCCACGGTCTCGAAGAAGCCAACGAGACGGCCATAGGCGCAAGCGGCACGGCGCGCGATATGATTCTTGCGGCTGAACACCTTCGCGAGGTTTTGCGCACGGTCGCGCCGTTCGCCGACGAACTCAAGGTTTTTCGGGGCGTGTTGGCGGCCGATCAGGCTGATCTTGCCAAACTTGCCAACGATCTGGCCCCGTTTGCCGAATCCGGAATTCCGGCGCTCGCAGCTCTGAGCGAGCGATTCGACACGGTTGCCCGAAAAATCGCTGCGTCCACCGTGCGTCTGGAGGGCGACGGATGGATGGCGACGCTCGTCAATCGGCTTTCTTCCCTTGTCAGTGTGCGGCGCACCGGTGCCGAAGCGGGTGGCGAGAACAGTGTTGATGGGGCCGTGGCCGCTGCGGAACGCGCGGTTGGCGAAGGTGACCTGATGGGTGCGGTTGCGGCGCTTCAATCCCTGGAAGGGGCGGCGGCTGGGGCGGCGGCTCTGTGGTTGACCGATGCCCGCGCCCGCACAATCGCTGAACGTTCCATGGTTGTTTTGCATGTGCATGCGGTTTCTTTGATGTCCCCGGTCGGAAAATAACGGTGATGCTGCGAACTTTCGGATTTATCATCGTTCTTGCTGTTCTGGCGACTGGCGCGGCTTGGTTCGCCGACAGCCCCGGCGCGGTCAGCCTGGAATGGCAGGGCTGGCGGGTGGATACGTCGTTTGCGATTCTGTTCGCTGCGGTGGCTGGAATTACCGTCGTGGTCGCGTTGTTATATCGGTTGTGGCTGTTTTTGCGTCTGGTGCCGGGGCGGATGTCGGTGTCCCGGCGCGAATCGCGGCGGCGGCGTGGATATCTTGCCCTGACCCGGGGAATGGTGGCGGTTTCCGCTGGCGATGCGAACGAAGCGCGTCGGCAGGTGCGCCGTGCCGACGGACTGCTGAGCGATCCGCCCATCACCATGCTTCTTTCGGCCCAGGCGTCGCAGCTTGCGGGGGATGAAAAGGCCGCCGAGAAGTTTTTTTCGTCGATGCTGACTCGACCCGAAACCGAATTTCTTGGGATTCGCGGCCTGTTGACGCAGGCTTTGAAGGCCAATAACCGGAAAAAGGCGCGGGAACTGGCTGAAAGGGCGTCCCGTCTTCAGCCGAAAAGCGATTGGGTGGCTTCAAACCTGCTTGACCTGCAGGTGCGCGGTTCGGCCTGGGCCGATGCCCGTGCAACCCTGGAACGCTCGGTCAAAAATAAGTTGGTCAGCGCGGATGATGCCAGCCATCGGGCGGCGGTGCTGGACTATCTGCTTGGTCTTGAGGCCTTGGAACGTGGCGATGGCGGGGCGGCGCTGAAAGTCCTGAAAAAAGGGTGCGACCGGCAACCGGGGTTCATTCCGGCGGCTGTTTGTATGGCCGGGCTTCTTGTTGATCGGGGTCGGGCGAGTCGCGCCGTGACACTTATCGAGCGGGCGTGGTCCCACAATCCACATCCCGATCTTGCCGCCGTCTATTGGCGCGCGCGCGTGGCCGACAATTCGCTGGAAAAGGTCAAGGCGGCGGAACGCCTGGCCAAATCCAACCCGGATCATCGGGAAAGTCATTTGGTCGGCGCATCGGTGGCGCTGGAGGCGAGGCTGTGGGGCGAAGCCCGCCGTTACCTGGAAAATGCGGCTGGCGCCAACCCTTCGGCGCGCGTATGCCGACTAATGGCGGAATTGGAGGAATCGGAACACGCGAACGCGCAAGCGGCTCGCGAATGGCTGGTTCGTGCCTCGAAAGCCGATCCCGATCCTGCCTGGGTGTGCAGCCATTGCGGAAACGCCGTTTCGGAGTGGACGGCACTGTGCGCCAATTGTGATACGTTCGCTGGTTTTTCCTGGCATACGCCCCCGCATGTGGTGCGCCTGATCGAAGGGGCTCAAGGTGCGGCCCAAGGTGAGACCAAGGGTGCGGCTCAGTCCCTTTCGGGGCCGGACGGCGCGACCCCATCGGACGCCTCCGGCGCTCCCGGCGCAAACGAGATGTCGTCGCCCTCGTCCGGGCGTTGACGGCTACGGTTTTGCGCTATATTAAAGGCCTCGTTTTTTGACGTGCCGCCTTAGCTCAGTTGGTAGAGCACAGCATTCGTAATGCTGGGGTCGTAAGTTCGAGTCTTACAGGCGGCACCATTCCCCCCTCCCCCCATTTTTCAGACCTTCCGAAATGCGGATACGCCGTTAATCTTTGGTGAATCTTTTGGAAGTACTTTAGATGGGAGCCATATTTAAGTCCCAGGAGCCATACTAAGTATTGGCAGGCATGGAGTCGTCTAGATGCTGGACCGTCTCTCCGCGATTTGTTCGACCATGCGAGTGCTCGTGATTGATGACGATAAGAATATCGTCGATATCGTGAGTGCCGCCCTCAAGGTCTTGAAAATTCAGACCATTTGGACCGCGACCGACGGCAATGCCGGACTGGACATATTCCGTCAGGTCCACAATCAGGTTGATATGATTATCTGTGATTGGATGATGCCGGGTATGGACGGGCTTGAATTATTGGGCCATGTCCGAAAAATAAACCCGTCGGTTCCGTTTCTCATGTTGACCGCAAAAGGGGCACCCGAAGACATAATGGCGGCAAAAAAAAACGGGGCGAACGCCTATGTCATGAAGCCGTTCGAACCCCTCGACCTAACGAAAAAAATACTGGCCCTGGTCAAGGCTCAGCACCCGGAAACGGCGTAAAATTTTGGTTGTTTTCGTTGCCGTTGGATGCGGCCCGTACATAACCAACACAAAAAAAAGACCGCGTTTGCGGCCTTTTGTGCGGACTGAACCAATGGCGCGCCCGGGAGGACTCGAACCCCCAACCTCCTGATCCGTAGTCAGACGCTCTATCCAATTGAGCTACGGGCGCATACCTTGATCAGCATCTCGGCGACGCCCGCTTTTGGATGTCGCCAAGGCCGCGGAACCTACTGCAGGCGAGCGACGAACGCAAGGGCTTCTGAACCAGACTTTTGGGGGCTCGGAAAAGACAAAGAAAAACAAGCCTTGTCCGGCCTTTAGGCATTGTTTAGTATCCCCACAAAGTAAGAAAGGCTTCTTACAAAACCTCGGGAATAGTCAAAACGGTTTTGACCATGGGTCTTTTCTGCAACCAGAGGCAATCAGGCAAAATGATTTCATGGAAATATAAGGCGGCGGTCGTGGGGGCGGCTTTGCTGCTGCCAGCATGTGCGTTTACCGAAGAGGCTCTGTGGCCGTCGTTGACGGGCGAAGATCCGGCGGGGGGGAAAGCGCAACAAACCCAACAGCAGGCGGCGGCTCCTGGTTCTACCCAGGCGGCACCGGCGGGCACGGTTGTCGGGGCGCCACCGCCCCTTGGGACAACCAATTTTGCGCCGCCCGGTGTAACGCCCGGCCAGCAAACCGGAACGTTCGTCGGTAAAAAGGCGACCGAGTTGCGGGGCGAGTTGAACAGGCTTCAGGCATCGATTGGCGAGCATAACGCCGCGCTTCAGCTGGTGCGGGGGAAAATCGTCCAGGATTCGCAGCGCTATCATACCACCGTCGGCGCCATCAACGCGCGCTTGCAGGTGGGAACGACGCCGGGCAATCCGATCCTGGTTCAGCAGTTCAACAGCTCGCAGGCCGATCTTGATCGTTTGTCGGCTGATATCGCCGAGATGAATTCCCTGGCCACCAACGTGGCTGGCGCTTCAACCATGTCGGCGTTTCTTTCCGAATCGGCCCGCGCGGCATTCGGGATTTCGGGCGCGGTCGATGAAGATCATCGGCAGCTGACGATTCTCGAAGACGAAGTCAACCGCACGGTGGTTCTGATTGATCGGTTGCTCAAGGAAGTGGGGGACGACGTTCGTCGCCAGACCAACTATGTCGCGACCGAGCGCAGCAATCTCAATCTGTTGTCGACGGGAATCAAAAGCGGCGAAATCTACGGCGCAAGTCTGGTCAACCGGGCCATGGCATCGGTTGCCAGCAAGGGTCCGTCGGTTGCCAGTTCGGGTTCCAGAGCTGCCGATATCACCGGGCGCAGGCCATTGGTTGTGATTCGCTTCGACAAGCCGAACGTGCCGTTCCAGCAGGCGGTCTACGGTGCCGTCAGCCGGGTTCTCGAACGTCGGCCCGAGGCCATGTTTGATCTTGTGGCGGTTGCACCCGCTGCGGGCGGTCCGGCGCGTGTCGCCGTCAACACCAACAAATCACGCCGTTACGCCGAAAGCGTTCTGCGTTCGTTGGTGGAAATGGGCTTGCCACCGAGTCGCGTTGCCATCGCCGGTACGACCAGCGGCGGGGCTAGATCGAACGAAGTGCATATTTATCTGCGCTGATTGGCGTGGATCAATTTCGCGATACCGGCGCCTAGGGGCGCCGGTTTTCGTTTCGACGGCACGGGCCGATTGCCTCAAGGGCCGACCGTTGCTATAGAATACACCCGTATAAATCAGAGATAGAAAAACGGATCATGGCTAAATTCAGAGACGACGTTGTCAATCATTCGGTTACCTGGGTCGAAGTGCATCGCGATACCAAGCAATTGGCGCGCATGCTGATGGACCAGGGGCCGTGGAAGGGCATTATTGCGCTTACGCGCGGGGGGCTGGTTCCGGCCGCCATCGTTGCGCGCGAGTTGAATATATTTGTCGTCGATACGCTGTGTATCTCGACCTACGACGAACAGGTGATTGAAGACACCATGGTTCTGAAAACGCCGCATCAGGCGGTCGAGGACAAGGGCGAAGGGTGGTTGCTTGTCGATGATCTGGTTGACACCGGGACCACGGCCCGCGAGGCGCGACGCATATTGCCCAACGTCCATTTCGCCACCGTCTTCGCCAAACCGAAGGGCCGCGAGTTTGTGGATACCGTCGTCAGCGAGGTCAGCCAGGACACGTGGATTTACTTCCCCTGGGATACCGAGCCCCAATATGTCACGCCGATAGCCGATGGCCCGCGCAAGGCCCGATAGCCAAGCCACCTCGTCAATGACGGACAACCGACTTCCTCGCCTGGGGCTGATTTTGCTGGTCCTGGTGACGCTGGCCTGGGGTATGGCGTGGCCGGCGATGAAAATCGTTCTTTTCGAAATGTCACCGTGGACGTTCCGCGTGATCTCGGTTCCGATCGCGGGCCTGATCATGATGGGCCTTGCCCGCCTGTCGGGGTTGTCCCTGGGGGTGCCGCGCAAAAAATGGGCGGCCCTGATCATCGTTTCGTTCATCAATATTGGCGGCTGGCAGATGTTCAGCGCCCTGGGCCTTGCCCACCTTTCTTCGGGCCGCGCCGTTCTGGTTGCCTATACCATGCCGGTGTGGGCGTCGCTTTTCAGCGCCGTCATTCTGGGCGAATCATTGAAATTCCGCCTGATCGTGGCATTGGCCCTGGGCATGGTCGGTGTCGGGACGCTGATGTGGGGCGATATCGGAGCCATCGGTGCCTCAAAGCTGGGCGTATCTTATATGTTGATCGCCGCCATTTCCTGGGGATTGGGGCTGGTGTTGCTGAAAAAGGTCAACTGGGGTATGCCGACCCTTTCGCTGGCCGCGTGGCAACTCGTTATTGCTTCTGTCCCCATCGTCATCGCGGGCTGGCTCGCGGGCGGGGCCGTCATTCCGCAGCTAACGCCGTTGGCATTGGGAATGCTGATCTTCGTTATCCTCATTCCCATCTGTTTTTGCTCTTACGCGTTTTTCAAGATCGTCAGCCTGTTTCCCGCCAATATTTCGGCCATCGGCACGCTGATGATTCCCGTCGTCGGTGTTATCAGCGGCAATCTGGTGCTGGGCGAGCCCATCGGTTGGCGCGAACTGGCCGCCATGGCGATGATCGGGTCGGCGATGGTTCTGACGTTGATCGCACCCAGGCGACAAAAAGGGCCGTGATTTATGTCCCGTCCGCCCCCATATGGCGCTCATGATGCGTCGCTTCCTATTCATGGCCCTGCTGCCGTTTCTTCTGCCCGTGCCGGGACTGGGCGCTTCGTTCGATCGCCTGAACGCGCTACCCGGTTTTGAGGTTGCGGCCTTTGCACAAGTTCCGGGCGCGCGGTCGATGGCGGTGGCCGACGGGTTGGGCGTCGTTTTCGTCGGTACACGGGGCTCGCGTGTTTATGCGGTGGAATTCCGCCCGGGCGCGCCAAGCGCCGACAAGGTATCGGTCATTCGCCGAAACCTGAAGGTGGCGAACGGCATCGCCTGGAAGGACGGCCAGCTTTTTGTGGCCGAGCAGCACCGCGTCGTCCGTTTCTCGGGAGCCAGCCTTGAAGCACTGGCCCGCGCCCCGACCGAAATTATTGCCGAAGGACTTCCCGACAAACGCCACCACGGTTGGCGGTACGCGAAATTTGGCCCCGATGGCAGCCTTTATGTGACGATTGGTGCGCCTTGCAACGTGTGCGAGGTCAAGGGACTTGAAGGAACGATCATCCGCCTGTCCCCCGAAGGATGGAAACCCGAAATTTTTGCCAGCGGGATTCGTAATTCCGTCGGGCTGGACTTTCACCCGAAGTTGGGAGAATTATTTTTTACCGACAACGGCGCCGATCAGATGGGCGACGATTTGCCGCCCGACGAGTTGAACCACGTGCCTCGCGCGGGCCTTCATTTTGGTTACCCCTGGTTCGGCGGTGGAACCGACAGAACGCCGGCTTTTCGCACGACAAAACCGCCGTTGGGCGCAAGGTTCCCGGCGGTATCGTTTGGTGCCCATGTCGCGGCACTGGGAGTGCATTTTTATCGAGGATCAATGTTTCCCGGCGATTTTGCGAATGACGCCTTCGTCGCCCAGCACGGATCGTGGAACCGTTCGATACCGGATGGCTACAGGGTGGTCCGGGTGCGCTTCGACGGCGCGGGCAATGCGATCGGCTTTGAGCCCTTCATCGAAGGATGGCTGATCGGCGGAAAAGCCTGGGGCCGACCCGTGGATGTTGCTGAGCTTGCCGATGGGTCGCTTCTTGTTTCAGACGACGCATTGGGGACGATCTGGCGTGTTATTTACAAAAAACCCTGATCCTTAAAAAGAAAGCTTGGCAACAGGGGGTGCCTTACATTAGAAACGTCACAATTAGATACCCCTAATATATTCATGGGGAATGGCGAGCGTGGCCCGAAAATCCTGCGATCCGGCAAATGCCGGGGAACAAGAGGAAGCGGACCCAAACAAAAAAGACGGAGAAAACGAATGCTGAGAACGTCCTTGAAGTCGATCGGCCTTATGGCCGTCGTCGCCACCGCGGCTGCGCTGATCCCCGGAAAATCCGCTAACGCCACCAACGGTTTCCTCGGTATCTGCACCGGGGCCAAAAACTGTGGCATGGCCGGTGCCGGTGTCGCATTGCCGCAAGACGCCGCCAGTGGTGCCATCAATCCGGCGCTGATGGGCCGCGTTAAAGACCAGGTTTTCGTGTCGCCCGGTTGGTTCCATCCGGTGCGCTCGCTGGATCGCACCGGGGCCGTGAACGCAGCGGGCATTGTGCCCGCGTCGGTCCAGGTGGACGAACAAAGCATGATGGAAAACTTCCCGGAAGGTGCTGCGGGACTTAACTATCGCTTGAACGATGAAATGACGGCAGGCCTGTCGATCGCCGGCAGCGGCGGCATGCACACCAAGTACGCGTCGCCGCGTTCGAGCGCCGCTGGCGCAGGTGAGTCTTCGGTTCGCTATCGTCTTGCCCATGCCACGCCAAACCTGACCTGGAGCCCCAACGACTGGTCGACCTACGGCGTCGGCGTCCAGATCGGCTGGTCGGACTTCAAAACAAATATGGGGACCAACCCAAATTTCTTGGAAACCAAAGGTGCCAACCACACCGAAACGGCCTGGGGTCTGGGTGTGCGTGTTGGTGCTTTGTGGGACGTGAACGAAAAACTGAGCCTCGGTGCCACGGCGGCCAGCCCGACTTGGTTCAGCCGCTTCGATACCTACAACGATTTGTTCGAAGGTTCTCTCGACACCCCGGCCAACGGTGCTATCGGCGCCGTTTACAAGGTAACGCCGGACACGGACATCGCCTTTGACGTCAAGTACATTGCCTGGGGCGCGGTCTTTCCGATGGCCAACACGCCGCGCAGCACCACGGTTCCCGGCGGCGGGTTTGGTTGGAATAGCGAGCCGGTTTTCACCATTGGCGCACAGCACCGGTTGAACGACACCTTCACCCTTCGCGCCGGTTACAACTACGGCCCCTCGCCAATTCCGGACGACAAGATCTTCGCAAATGCCTTGTTCCCGGCCATCACCGAACATCACGTGGCTGCGGGTTTCACCTACAATGCCAGTGAAAAATGGGACATTTCGGCCAGTGGTTTCTATGCGTTTGAAAACTCACAGACCGACGACGGCACCGGCGACTACTTCAGTTACGCCGGTGAAGGCGTGCGTGTCGATATGTGGCAGATGGGTGCCCAGGTCGGCGTGAGCTACAACTTCTAAGCGGACATTCCCGCAAGCAGGTCAAAAGGGCGCGGCGCTTTTACCAGCGCCGCGCCTTTTTGCGTTTCACACCGCGATGTTGTCGATCAGGCGGGCCTTGCCCAGGGTTGCGGCGGCCAGAATGCGCGCCGGTTCGTCGGCGGCGGCAACCGGTTCCAGGGTTTCGGCATTGCGCACGGTGACGTAATCCACCTTGGTGAATCCGGCGCTCAGTAATTCGTCGCGCGCAATGGCGGCGCGTTTGATAGGATCGGCACCGCCACGCACGGCCTCGGCCAAAGAACCGATGGCAGCGTACAGGATTGGCGCAATGGCGCGTTCATCGGCGCTCAGGTAGGCGTTGCGCGACGACATGGCCAGACCATCGGCCTCGCGAATCGTTGGTGCGCCGCAGATGCGCACCGGAATATCGAGATCGGCGGTCATGCGCTTGATGACCTGAAGCTGCTGATAATCCTTCTCGCCAAAAAAGGCGGCGTCGGGAAGGGCTTGCAATAACAGCTTGGCGACGATGGTGGCGACGCCGGTAAAAAAACCGGCACGGCATTCGCCCTCCAGAATATCGCCGATGCCCGGAACGCTGACTTGCGTTGTCGCGCCGGGGGGATACATCTCAGCGACGCCGGGGGCAAACAAAAGATTGGTGCCGACCGATTGCAGCTTGGCCATATCGCCAGCTTCGTCCCGTGGATAGGCGGCCAGATCCTCGTTCGGATTGAACTGCTTGGGGTTGACGAAAAGGGTCGCGCAGGTACGCTTGGTTTGTGCTACCGACTGGCGCACCAACGACAGGTGACCGTCGTGCAGCGCCCCCATGGTGGGAACCAGACCGACCGACAAACCCGAGGCCCGCCAGGCCCCGACTCGCGCGCGTAAATCAGCGACCGTGCGGACAATTTCGATGCCGTCGCCTTGCGTCATGACTTTTTCGCGGGCCCGAATGAGTGTTCCGGGCCTGGAAAACGCCGGGCGCGAACGTCATCGGCGTAGGCTTGGGCCGCTTTGCCCACCTCGTCGCCCAACTGTGCGTATCGTTTGACGAACTTCGGTTGGAAATCGGTGAACAGTCCGGTGACATCCTCGGTCACCAGAATTTGCCCATCACAAGCCGCCCCCGCGCCGATGCCAATGGTTGGAATGGCAATGGCGTCGGTAATTTCACGGGCCACGGTTTCAATCGTTCCTTCGATAACCACAGCGAACGCGCCGGCATCGGCCACAGCGCGGGCGTCGGCCAGCATGGTCGTGGCCTCTTTTTCCTCGCGACCGTGGGCGCGGTAGCCGCCATCGGCATGCAACGATTGGGGCGTTAATCCGATGTGACCCATGACGGGAATTCCGCGCGTTGTCATGAAGGCAATTGTTTCGGCCATTTCGGCTCCGCCTTCCAGCTTCACCCCGCTGGCCCCGGTTTCGGCCATAACCCGCGCGCCTGCGCGGTAGGCGACCTCGGGCGATTCCTTGTAGGAACCGAACGGAAGATCGACAATCACACACGCTCGTTCCGCTCCGCGCATGACGGCTTTTCCGTGGTCGATCATCATGTCCAGGGAAACGCCGAGCGTCGTTTCCATCCCATAAAGAACCATGCCCAGCGAATCGCCGACCAAAATAAGATCGACGATGGGATCGAGAAATTTGGCCATCGGCTTTGAGTATGCCGTCAGGCAAACCAATGGTTCCCCGCCCTTGCGCGCGCGAATTTGGGGAATAGTTACCCCGCCCTTTTTGATCGTCGTGCTCAAACTACCTGCTCCTGCGGTGCGGGTCCATTATACCCCGCCGCGCATGACTTCAAAAAATAATGCAAATTTTCAGTTTGAAAGCCTAATTTTGCCGTTCCCGCGCCACATTTAAGTACTAACCGGGTCAAGCCCTCAAAATCGGTGGCGCACTATAGGTGCCAAGACGGTTCTGGGCAATCGGTTCGTGAACGATGTGGCAAACGAACCGAATCTCGGGCATTATTTTGGGTGCCAGGGGCGGGTGGCGAGAATCCGAAACACGGTTTCGAGGTAAAGACGGGGGAAAATGATGACCCATTGGCCGTATTCGCGTTTGGTCTTGGTTTCGGCGAGCATTCTGTTGGCGCTCACTTCCGGATGCGGTCCGGCCAAAAAGGATGGTGTGCCGGTTACGACAACGGCGCGTGACGTTGCCGCGTCCCTCGCAGTTACGCCCCAAGCGAAACCACAGCCCGAACAGCCCGGTGGCGGCAAGACCCATGAACTGGTGCGCGCCAAGCGTCATATGGTGGCCGCTGCAAATCCGCTGGCCGCCGAGACGGGACGCCAAATCCTTCGTGACGGCGGAAGTGCGGTGGATGCCGCCATCGCCGCGCAGATGGTGCTTAACCTTGTCGAGCCGCAATCGTCGGGCATTGGCGGTGGCGGTTTTATGATGCTTTTCGCCGCCGAGTCGGGTGAAATCGCCACCTATGATGGCCGCGAAAAGGCACCTGACGGGGCCACGCCGGGCATGTTCCTGAACGCCGATGGCAAGCCGAAAAAGTTTTACGATGCTGTTGTTGGCGGCCAATCGGTGGGTGTGCCGGGGCTTCTTCGCATGTTGGAGGCGGCCCATAAGGAACATGGAAAATTGCCCTGGGCGAAACTGTTTGACCCGGCGATTCGCATGGCCGAGGAAGGCTTCGCCGTTTCCGAACGATTGCATACCCTGATTGCCAACGACAAATATCTGAAAACATTCCCCAGTACCGCCGCTTACTTCCATGACGCGTCGGGTGCTGCGTTGCCGGTCGGCCATAAGCTGGTCAACAAACCGTTTGCCGCCACCCTTCGTGAAATCGCCAAAAAAGGTGCGGACGCCTTCTACTATGGGCCGATTGCAACTGATATTGCCAAAACGGTTCGAGAGGCGACGCGCAACCCCGGCTCAATGCAGCGGGTCGATGTCGCTGGTTATCAGGCGGTGAAGCGCGATCCGGTGTGCCTGTTCTATCGTTTATGGATGGTCTGCGGGATGCCGCCGCCGTCCTCGGGCGGGGTTAGCACCCTGCAAATGCTTGGCCTATTGCAGGGATACGATCTTTCCCAGCTTGAACCCGGCTCGGCGGCGGCCGTTCACCTGGTTGCCGAGGCCGGTCGTCTGGCTTTCGCCGATCGCAATACCTACATCGCTGATCCCGATTTTATCCCGGTGCCCACCGAAGGCATGCTCGATCCGGCGTATCTGGAATTGCGCGCCCGTGAAATTTCGACGGACAAAAGCATCGGCAAGGCCTTTCCCGGAATGCCGGGCGTCAGCGCCGCTGCCCGCTTTGCCCCCGACACCTCGGTGGCCGGATTATCGACGACCCACTTAAGTGTGGTCGATGCGGCAGGCAACGCTGTTTCCATGACGACCAGCATCGAAAGCGCGTTCGGGTCGCGCCTGATGGTGCGCGGATTTCTGCTCAACAACCAGCTGACCGATTTCTCGTTTGCGCCCGAGAAAGACGGTGTGCCGGTGGCCAACGCCGTTGCCCCGCGCAAGCGCCCGCGCAGCTCCATGGCCCCGACCCTGGTGTTCGGCGGTGACGGCAAAGTGGTCATGGCCGTGGGCTCGCCCGGCGGCTCACGCATCATCGGATACGTGGCCAAAACGCTGATTGCGGCGTTGGATTGGAATATGGATATCCAGCAAGCCATCAACCTGCCGCATTTTGTTAACCGCAACGGCAAAACCGACCTTGAAAAAGGAACCGCCCTCGAAGCCCTTGCGCCCGAACTCAAAGCCCTCGGCCACGACGTCACCGTGCGCGACCTGACCAGCGGTCTGCACGGCATAAAAATCACTGACGGCCAAATTACCGGCGGCGCCGACCCGCGCCGCGAAGGGGTCGCGCTGGGGGATTAACCGGCCCAGGAAAAAACAAAAAGCCCGGCCTTTTCTTTTCGACCCGTCAGTCCGCGACGTTCAGCGACCAGTCGTAGGTGTACCCGTGGATTTGTTTGGTTCCGGCCAGCGCGCTTTCCAGGGCTCCTTCGGCGAAGCGTTTGATGTGGGCGATGACTGTTTCGTCGGTGCCGCCGAAGTCGGCTTTGTACCAATTGTAGATGCTGGAAACGGTTAGTTGTCCGTCTTTGACGTTGGTGCCGCGCGGGTGGTTGATGAAGGCGCGCGCTGCATGGGTCAGCATGTCGTCAGCGGTTCGCGCGGTATAGGCTGCCGTTGCCAGGTTGGGGCATCCGAGGGCCGCGCAATTCAGCGCGTAGTGGATGCGCGGGTCTTTCCAGATTGGTCGCAAAATCCGGTGTTCGATATCGTCCAGGCTAATGTCTTCGTCTTCCACGCGGGCCAGCTTCTTTGCCCACGGGCCGTTGCTTATCAAGCCGGGCGAGATGTCGATTTCGCGAATCGAACCAACTGGAAAGTGCTCGACAACGACGCGTACGGTCAGGGCGTTGTAAAGGTTGATCCAGAAGGCGAGTTGGCCGGAACGGTTTAGTTCCGACACCAGCACGCTTTCAAGACGTTCGATATAGGATTGCAAGGCCGCCCGATCATCCGCACTTACGCGGGCGTAGGAAAAACGATTGATGCCGTCTTTACCTTCGGTGACGTGGGCTTGAAGGATTTCGCCCCAGGCCGTGTGTTCGACGCTGCGTGTCGAGGCCGGGTCATTTTTTACCCAGCGACCCCACAGTTCGGCATTCGGTGCCGCCAGGGCGGACACGCCTGAAAAGGCCAGCATCGACGGAACCAGAACGAACAAGAGCAAAAAAAAGCGCGCAAGAAGGCGCATAGACTTCTCCAAACCAAAATTTCCGGGGCGAAGATAGCCGCAAGACCAAAAAAACGCCAGTAAGATTAAAGACGAATACCACCGAGCACTGATAAAGACCCATAGAGATCGCGAACACGCCCCGTCGGAGGTCGTCGCGAAGCCTTGACGATGCACCGCATCGCCTGCGGCTTGGCTCCTACCCGACGGGGCGTGTTCGCGACCGGAACGGCGGCCTCCCTGGCCTTTCGGATGTCGTCGCGCGCCCCTTCCGATGCGCCGCATCGCTGCGGGGCACGCTCCTAACCGAAAGGCCAGGGAGGCCGTCTCTATGGGTCTTTATCAGTGCTCGGTGGTATATTTAGCGGATGGCGACAATAAATAATCGGCGAAACGGAAACAGCGTCTTGCCGTCGGTGCGGGGCGGATAGGCTGCGGCGATTCGCGCGGAGTAGCCGTCCAAGAAAGGCCCACGTTCGTCATCGTCAAGTTTTTCAAGAATCGGACGCAACGCCGTTCCCCTGGTGAATTCGACAACCGGATTTTCACCTTCCAGCACCTGATGGTAGATGGTTTCCCAAATGGTGAGGCGGTCGGCGATGGGGGCCAGGATTGCGTAGTAGGTTTCGGGCGAGGCAACCGCCGCCGGCGGACGGACGGCTGGAAATTTGGCAGCCCACGGACCGGCCTTGATCGCATCGAACATACAGGAGTGCGACGGTTGAGCGTAGGGACTTGGCATCTGTACGGCCAGTACGCCGCCAAGGGGCAGCATGTCCATCAGCCGGGGAAACAGGGCCTCATGATCCTCAAGCCACTGCAGGGCAGCGTTGGAATACAGGAGATCGGGTGTTTCAGGCGCGACCCAGGAATGAAGATCATCTTGCGTCCATTCGATGTCGCCGCCGTCGTCGCCGTCTCGCGCCTTGGCCAGCATGTCGGCCGACGAGTCCACGCCGGTTATGCGCGCACCCGGCCAGCGCGCCGCCAAAAGGCGGGTGATGTTGCCAGTCCCGCATCCCAGATCGAAAATATGCTTCGGTGCGTCCAGCGCAATCCCGCCCACGAGATCCTGGGCGGGACGCGCACGTTCGGCACCAAACTTCAAATACTGCGCGCTATCCCATGACGGCATGGCGTAAATCCATGTTGTGGCGCGCAATATTTAGCAGTTAAGGTTTGATGAGAACAAGCTTGAGGACGTCAATGGGCGTGACTTTTAGCGCGTTCGCCAATTCCTTCAAGGTTTCGCCGCCGGTGGCTTCAACACCCGCCTTGGCAATCCGCTTCTTGGCTTTGTCGATGGAAAATCCGGTCTTTTCACACATTTCCGCCAGCGTCTTTTTGCCGACGCCCGTTCCGTTGAAACGTTCCTCAACCAGTTCGGGGGTGTAGGCCGAAGCCGAAACCGCCTCGGGCTGCTTCTCAAACTTCTTGATGCGCATGTAAACGTCCATGGCGCTCATGCCGTTCAGCTTGGCGATGACGCCCAGACTTTGGCGCGGGCCTTCAAATTTCAGCCCCTGCGAACGCAATTCGGCGACCGCCTTTTCCAGATCCATGTTCATCTTTTTGGAAAAGCTGGTGAGCGCCACTTCTTCGGCGTGGCCGAATGGCGGCTGGTAATCGTCGCTCACCACCCAGGCTTCCTTGGCCCAGGCGTTGAAATCGAAAAGGTAGGAGAACGGCGGCGCCTTGGTAACGGCACCGGTCACCAGCACACCAGCGAGGATAAGCGCGAAGATCACTTCTTTGCGGGGCTTTTTCAGGTTAAGCCGCCCGTTTTCGCGCTTGGCGAGGAAGGCTTTGAAGGTCGGCCAGTTGTAGGGATAGAGGTGGACGATCCCGGCAATTATGAACAGCACGGAGAAAACGATATGGATGTTGGCCCAGTCTTCCTTGAACAGCCCCAGCAGTTCCCAATCGACCCAGTTGGCGATACGGCCCTGGGGCGAGACGAAGATGGCAATGCCGGTGATGATGCTGGCCAGAAACGACGCGGCGACAAAAAACGTCATTAACGAGCGCACGTTCAGTTTTTTCTTATCCATAATTCCTCTCCGAATGAGAGGGGGCGCGGCCTGATCAACTCAGTCGCATCGTCCCCCGATGTTTACTGGGGGGATTTAAAACATGTGTGTATTTCAGAATGATTTCGGCAGACGGCGGTTTTTGTAACCAAATGTTTCAGCCCCGTGTGCCCGTTACGAAGCGTTACCTGATCATTCGCCGACCGGTAATTCGATACGAAAGACGGAGCCGTTTTCGTCGGATTTGGCTAAAACGATATCGCCGTCATGGGCGCGGACGACGTCGCGCACGATCACCAGCCCAAGCCCCGTGCCATTCCGGTTGGTCGATCCGCTAAAAGGCTGAAACAGGTTTTCCTTCGCTTTTTGCGAAAACCCCGGACCATCGTCGGAAATATCAATAATGATGCGATCCCCTTCGGGTCGGGCGTCCAACGTAAGAGTTCCTGCACCGGCCTGGGCCGCATTTCGCGCCAGATTTTCGATGACCCGGATAAGCTGATCGTTGTCGGCCTCGATTTCGATTTCCGGATCGATCCGGTTTTGCCATTCCAATTCATGGACGGCCAGTTGCTTTGGATCGCCCTCGCAAAACACCTTCAACATATCTTCGATTTCCAGCGCCAGGCCATGAAGATTGACCAACGAGCGGCGAACTTTGGGCGTCCCGTCGCCGACAAAATTCAGGGTCTGACTGCACAAATGCACGGCGCGGTCGATGGCGCCAAACAGGCGTGGCACCTCTTTCTGAACCTCGGGATCGGAGATTTGGGCAAGTTTGTCGGAAACCAGCATGGCGGTTGCCAGACTGTTGCGCAGATCGTGGTTGATCTTGGCGACCGCCGCGCCAAGTGTTGCCAGTCTGGATTTTTGGTAAAGGGCGGCGCGGATGTCGCGTTGCATGCCCGCCAGCTGCCTTTCGGCTTCGCCGATTTCGTCCAACCTTGCGCCGGGGATAATTATTCGCGCCTCGTCCTCGGGGTCTTCCTGGAACGAGCTCATGCTTTCCATGACCCGGCGCATCGGGCGCACCAAAAGCCATTGCAGGCTAAAGAAAACCGCACCCCCAGTGATTAGCGAGATGGCAATCGAAAGCTGCAGAATTCGCGTCGAGTATTCATACATGGCCGTGCGCAGGGGAGTTTCGTCAATGACGACCTCGACCGTCACGTCCATGTCCTTTGGCGACCGCGCAATGATCCGCAGTACGCGGTTGTCTTCCTGAAACAAGGTGTCGAAGGCGGCAGGAAGCCATTGGGTGGCCGAAACGTCGCGCAGATCTATCGTCCTGTTCACCATGGGCGGCATATCTTTACTAAGGGCCAGCATACGCCGGTCGGCGCGATTCAGCACAATGGCGTAGGCACCGGCATGGAACAGGAGTTCGTTTTTCAGGTCTTCGCTGACCATGGCGTCCGCCGTCGCCTCCAAAGCCAGCGCCGCCAGATGCGATTCGGCGATGATATTTTCAAGATAAACCTTGCGGAAACGCGAGATCGAGGGCGCATAAATAAGGAATTCCGCGATCATCACGAAGACCGCCGTCAGCAGCAGAAGTCGCGCCGACAGGCTGACGCCCTTGGACAGGTGCGGGGTTTGGGATTGCGCCATGACTAACCGAATCGGGCCAGAAAACGGACCAGCTTTTTCGTGCGTTCGCCAAACAGCGATGGCGTGAAAAAACTGCCCGCAGCCCGTTTGTTGATTTCACCCAACGTTGGATAGGGCGCGATCATTGCGGCTATGGCACCCAGCTTGATCTTGCTGCTCATTGCCAGCACCCAGGGTTGAATGATTTCACCGGCGCTTGGCCCGACGATACCGGCGCCCAAAACTTTACCGCGCCGGGTCGCGACCACCTTGAGCAAACCATCGGTATGGCCTTCGGCCCGGGCGCGATCATTCTCGGCAAACGATTGGCGCACAATCCGCAGATCGCCCTCGGCAACCCGTGTGCGGGCGTCGGCCTCACTCAGGCCCACATGGGCAAGTTCGGGGTCCGTATAGGTCACCCAGGGAACGGCGCTGTTATTGACCTTGGCGGGCAAGCGGAACAGCGCGTTCCTGATCACGATGCCCGCGTGATAGCCAGCCATATGCGTGAACTGGTATCCACCAGCCACGTCGCCGATGGCAAAAACATGCTTGTTGCTGGTGCGCAGGCGCTGGTCGACGTCGATTCCCCTGGCCGAATATTTGATGCCCGCCGCTTCCAGATCCAGGCCGTTCACGTTCGCCCGGCGGCCTGCAGCCACCAGAATGTGTGAACCGTCCACATGAGCGGGGCCGGAATCCGTTTCGAGATGGACGCGGACGCCCGTGCCGGTTCTTTCGACGCGGATGATTTTCGTTTTTTCGCGGATATCAACGCCGTCGGCCACGAGATGATCGCGAAGGACCGCCACCAGTTCGGGATCGTCCCTGGGCATGATCGCGGACATCTCCAGGACCGTGACGGCGCAGCCCAGTTGCCGGTGCGCCTGTGCCATCTCGATGCCAATGGGTCCGCCGCCGATGATGATCAAATGCTCGGGCAAGGTATCGGCGCCGTCGAACAGGTTTTCGTTGGTAAAATACGGCGTTTCATCGAGTCCCGGAATTGGTGGCGTCATAGCCGACGAGCCGGTGGCGATAACGAACCGCCTGGCCAAAATGCGTGTTCCGCCTGCCACAACCTCCGTGGGTCCGGTGAAAAGCGCGGCGTCTTGAATGACTTTGACGCCCAATCCTTCAAACCGCTCGACCGAGTCCATCGGCGCAATCGCGTCGATAACGCCGTGGACATGTTTGTAGACGCGGGTGGCGTTGATTTTCGGGTTTGCGGCGTCGATACCAAAGTGCTTTGCGCCGCGCACGGCTTGTGCCGCATGACCGGCGGCCAGAAGTGCTTTGGAAGGGACACAGCCGTAATTCAGGCAGTCACCGCCCATCTTCCCTTTTTCAATAAGCACCGTGGATGCGCCCATTTGGGAAGCCCCGGCGGCCACGCTCAGCCCTCCGGACCCGGCCCCGATGATGCACAGATCCGTCTTTATCAAGTCAGGCACACGTTTCTCCCGCCAACCGCTCAGGCCTTTCGGCCCCTTACCATTTTGTAGACGACCGGAATAAGCGCAAGCACAGCCAGGCCGATCAAACCAGCAACGATCATGGGGGTCAATATGCCGGTCATAGAGAAGTCTTCATTTGAATCCAGAATGCTGCCCAGCCCCGCCCCGAACGTGGCAAAGACCGCCGTTCCCGGAATGATTCCGAACAATGTTCCGATGACGAAGGTGCCGAGACGCACCCCCAGAAACGCCGGAGCCAGATTGACCAGCCAGAAGGGAAACAGCGGAACAAGGCGCAAGACGAGCATGTAACTCATTTCATTGTCGCGAAAACCGGCTTCCATTTTTCGGATGCCCGGCCCGGCTCGTTCGCGCAGATAATCGCCCACGGCCAGTTTCGCCACGAGAAACAAGATCGTAGCGCCCATGGTTGCCCCGATCACCACGTAAGCAGTGCCGAAAACCACGCCGAAGACAAAGCCGCCGAATACCGTTATCAGCGTGCCGGACGGCGGAACGAATACGATGGTCATGGCGTAGGCGGCGATAAATGAAATGGCGGCTAAAACGGTGTTGGCATCGACCCAGGTCAAAAGATCGACTCGGTTCGCTCTTAATTCCTCGAAGGTCAGGAATTGATGAAAACCGAAGCCAAAAAACGCGGCCGCGCCTCCGACGAGAACCATCAACGGCAATAGGCGCCATGAGAAAAGCCGCTGCCTTTTGGCGAGACGTTCTATTTTGGTCGAAACTTCCATACACGGGTCCCTATGGCAGAAAAGCACTCTATCGCGGCGATCCGCCCTGGCCATTTACCCCGGAAAACCGGGCGTTCACCCTTCTCAATATCATTTGGTTGTGTTGTTCTAACCAGTAAACAATACGTGACCTTTGAAAAATAGCCGAAACAATGTAGCACAAAAGTCATCGCCGCCGTTGACTTCGGTCGGTCAAATACGTATACAGCGGGCCGGTTTTTGATCGGAGAAAGTCCGTGAAGCGTACATTTCAACCAAGTAATCTAGTTCGTAAACGTCGGCACGGTTTTCGTTCCCGTATGGCCACCGTCGGTGGTCGTCGAGTTATCGCGAATCGGCGAGCCAAGGGACGCAAGCGTCTCTCGGCTTGATGCCTGAATGTCTCCCGCTGTTCTCCGCCTGAAGCGGCGTCCGGAATTTCTTCGGGTCGCGGCGACACGGCGACGGTGGGTTGCGCCAGGTCTGATCGTTCAGGCCCGGTGGCGGCGTGCCGACGAGAAAATCGGGTTCGACGGACCGGTCGTCCGAGTCGGATTCACTGTAAGTCGTAAGGTAGGGAACGCCGTTGCGCGAAATCGCGCGCGCCGTCGTTTGAAAGCCGCAGCGGAACAAGTGATTCCAGTTCGGGCGCGGGCCGGATGTGATCTGGTGGTGATCGGTCGTGCCGCGACGCTGGCACGGCCTTTTGGCGCACTTATCGCCGACCTGACGACGGCGTTAAAAGGGCTGGACGCCTATGAACCGGAACCGGACACCCGGTAGCCGGTCGTTTGGCGTTTTGCATAAGTTTAAGTGACTGGTGGGGAAGTTTATCGTAATGAACGTGGGACGAAGTCTGGTTTGGGGGTTGGTACGCGGCTACCAGCTCTTTATTTCGCCCATTCTTCCCGGAACCTGTCGCTATAGCCCAACCTGTTCGGCATATGCGGCCGAAGCCGTGCAAACCCACGGCGCCCTTCGCGGTGGCTGGCTGGCGCTTAAACGTATGGCCCGCTGCCATCCCTGGGGTGGCTGGGGTTACGATCCCGTTCCAGGGCCTGACGAAACGCAACACCACGACCACGATCACCAACGCTGCACACACACCTGATACCCGACACGACAATGAATTTAAAAAATATTCCGGAGGAGAAGCGGAAATAATGGTCGATAACCGTAATATGATCCTGGCGGTCGTTCTTTCCGTCGTGATCCTTCTGGGGTTCAATTACTGGACCGCCAAAAACGCGCCTCCGCCGGAACTTGCGCAACAGTCCACCCAACAGGGAAGTGCGCCAGCCGCACCGGGTGCACCGGGTGTGCCGGCTGACGGTGTTTCCGCGCCGGGCGGTGCAAGCCTTTCGGCTCCGGGCGGCGGGGTTCCCGGCGCCGTGGCCGAAAAAGTGCAGCAGGGTCCGACGCGCGACGAAGTCATTGCCCGCACCCAACGCCTGCGAATCAATACGCCGCGCCTTCATGGTTCGATTTCACTGACCGGTGCGCGCATCGACGATTTGACCCTGGCGACCTATCGCGAAACCCTGGACCCGACAAGCGACGAGATCGTTTTCCTGCAGCCGCGTGGCGTGGCGCAATCGTATTTCGCCGAATTTGGCTGGGTTCCAGAAAGCAAAGTCGCGGTTCCCGACGGCGAAACCGTCTGGAAAGCTGACAAGACCGTTTTGGAGCCCGGAACCCCTGTCAATCTGACATGGGACAACGGCGAGGGCCTTACCTTCGTACGCACCTACGCGCTCGATGACAATTTCATGTTCACGGTGACCCAGCGCGTCGACAACAACGGCGCCGCACCGGTTACCTTGCTTCCCTATGGTCTGGTTTCGCGTTGGGAGACGCCGGAAACGACGCGTTTCTTCATTCTGCACGAGGGCCTGCTGGGCGTTTTCGACGAGACCCTTGAAGAGGTCGACTACGACGATCTCCAGGAAGCCGGAAAGATCGAGAAGGAGTCGACCGGCGGCTGGATTGGCATTACCGACAAGTATTGGCTGGCGGCGCTTGTTCCCGATCAGAAATCGCACGTGAAATCGCGCTTTACGCATCACCGCGAAGGTGAAAGCGACCGTTATCAGGTCGATTATCTGGGCGGGGCGGTTACCATCGAACCCGGGGCTTCGGCGGGTACGAAAAACCATCTGTTCGCAGGCGCCAAAGAAGTCAAGATGCTGGATGCCTACGAAGAGAAATTGGGTATCGCGCGTTTTGATCTGGCGATTGACTTTGGCTGGTTCTACTTCCTGACCAAGCCGATTTTCTATCTGCTGATCTACATCAACGATTACGTCGGCAACTTTGGCATCGCCATTCTGCTGTTGACGGTGGTCATCAAGATCCTGTTCTTCCCGCTTGCCAACAAATCCTATCGGGCCATGAGCAAGATGAAGCTGCTGCAGCCCGAAATGACCAAGCTGCGCGAACGCTTCGGCGATGACCGGCAGCGGATGAACCAGGAAATGATGGCGCTTTATAAGCGCGAGAAGGCGAACCCGGCTTCCGGCTGTCTGCCTATGTTCGTCCAGATTCCGGTGTTTTTCTCGCTTTACAAGGTGCTTTTCGTCACCATCGAGATGCGTCAGGCGCCGTTCTTTGGCTGGATTCACGATCTCTCGGTTCCCGATCCGACGAGCATTTTCAACCTTTTCGGTCTGATTCCCTGGGATCCACTGACGATCATTCCGGTCAGCATCAGCATCGGCGTTTGGCCGCTGATCATGGGCTTTTCCATGTTCCTGCAGCAAAAGCTGAACCCGCAACCGGCTGATCCGATCCAGGCCAAGGTGTTCATGTTCCTGCCCCTGATCTTCACCTTCCTGCTGGCTCAGTTCCCGGCCGGATTGGTGATCTACTGGGCGTGGAACAATACGCTGTCCATCGGGCAGCAATGGATGATCATGAAAAAGGCGGGCGTGCGTTAGTGGTTGATCCAGAGACGGTTCCCAGCGACAAAAAGACCGACGCCGAAGTTCAGGCCGAATCGGAAGCTGAGGCCAAAGCCCTGGAGCAAGGTCGACGGTTGTTCGCCGCCGAGTGCCGGTTCGTCATCGGCGCAGCACATATTGATCAGGTGCCGGGTGACGACCTTCCTGAGGTCGCCTTCGCGGGCCGCTCAAACGTCGGCAAGTCCAGCCTGATCAACGCCCTGACCGGTCACAAAGCCCTGGCCCGAACCTCGCACGCACCGGGCCGCACGCAGGAGCTTAACTTTTTTGTTTTGGGGGATCGGCTGATGATGGCCGATCTGCCGGGTTACGGATACGCCAAGGCTCCCAAAGAAAAGGTTGCCGGTTGGACCAGGCTGGCCGAATCCTACCTCAAGGGACGTGCTGTTTTGCGCCGCACCTGTCTTCTGATCGACTCGCGCCACGGTATCAAGGATGTTGACGCGACGATCCTGAAGGAGCTGGACACGGCAGCCGTGTCCTACCAGATCATCCTGACCAAATGCGACAAGATCACGGCGGATCAATTAGACACGCTGCTTAAAAAAACCCGTGCGCTGGCTGCCAAACATACGGCTGCCCACCCCGATATCATTGCCACCAGTGCGCGCAAGGGCACCGGCATTGCCGAGTTGCGGGCCGCCCTGGCTGCTCTGGCGATTTCCAGCGATTCTGTGATAGGTTCACTGCCATGAACAAAAAAACGGAAGTTTCCAGGGAACATTGTCTGGCCCAGGCCAAAACCCTGTCGGAGGCGCTGCCCTATATGCGCCGCCACGCGGGCGAAACGCTTGTCATCAAGTACGGTGGCCACGCCATGGGTGACGCGGAACTGGCCAAGTTGTTCGCGCGCGACGTCGTGTTGCTCAAACAGGTCGGCATCAACCCCATCGTGGTTCATGGCGGCGGCCCCCAGATCGGCGCCATGCTTGAGCGCCTCAAGATCAAAAGCGAGTTTATCGATGGCTTGCGGGTGACCGACAAGGCAACGGTGGACGTCGTTGAAATGGTTCTTTCGGGATCGATCAACAAGGAAATCGTCACCGCCATAAACGCCGCTGGTGGAACCGCCATTGGTCTGTCGGGCAAGGACGGCAATCTGGTTCGTGCCGAAAAATTGCGCCGGACCCTGCGCGATCCGGATTCCAACATCGAACGTATCCTCGATCTGGGGTTGGTTGGCGAACCCAGCGAGATTAACCCCGATATCCTGGATACCTTCCGCGAATCAGACATCATTCCCGTGATCGCGCCGATCGGCGTCGGCCCCAACGGGGAAACCCTGAACATCAATGCCGACACCGTGGCAGGCGCCATTGCCGGAGCCATGGGCGCTGCGCGTTTGATGATGCTGACCGACGTGGCGGGCGTTCTCGATCAAAGCGGCGAACTAATTCCCGAGCTGACGGTGGAACAGGCGAAAAAGCTGATTGCCGACAAAACGGTCAGCGGCGGAATGATTCCCAAGATCAAAACCTGTATTTCGGCGGTTGAGGATGGGGTGGAAGGTGCTGTCATCGTCGATGGTCGCGCGCCCCATGCGATCTTGCTGGAAATCTTCACCGAATCGGGCGCCGGCACACTGATTGTGCCGGAGTAAGCCCCAGAGTAAGCCCCAGAGTAAGCCCCAGAGAAAGCCCTAGAGGAAACCCCAGAGGAAACGACGGGCGCGACTACACCTGCATCGCCAGTTGGTGGAAGAACTCCAATTGCCAGGCCATCTCTTCCTCGGTCATGGGATATTTACCCGGCGTTTTGGATTTAACGATTTCGTTGGGCGAAACCCGGCATAGGCTGACCTGCAATTGCGAAAGTGCGCTTTCCGGGATTTCGGCCCGCGACGCCAGCGAGACGATTCCCCTGGCGTTTTGCATGGCGACGATACATCCGGCGACACCGTGGGGAACGCCGGCTTTGACCGCCAAGGCGGCGGTGACGAAGTCTTCTTCGCCGTGGGCAAGGGCGTCCATGATCGCGGCCGCGTCCAATTGGTTGTCCGTGTGCAGGGTTTCTGCGGCATCAAGTTCCGAACTGGCTTGGTTCAAAACCCGTTTCCACAAGGGAAGGTCGGCATCGGTGGGCTTGGGCGGTTTTTTGGCCGCCTTCTTTTTCCCGGCCCGGCGATCACGCAAGCGTTGGCTGACTTCCTTGCGAAGCGCGGTGACCGTCTCTTTGGAAAGATCCTCGCGTTCTACCAAGGTTTTCAGCAGGTTGTTGGCGACGAACTGTGCGATCCGCATGGCGGCATTGCCGGTGAGTTTGGGCCTTTTCACCAACGGCGCGTGCCAGGGCTTGATCGGGGGTGCGTGCTCAATGACCCAATCCAACGTGTCTTCGCGAATCTGGGCGAAAGGGTTCGTCAACAGAATGCCTACGGCTTCAATATCACCCGTTTTTGCGACGGCGTCGGCGACACTGTGGCCCAACAGGGCGCGTCTGGCTATTGCCGACAGGGTGTTGGTGTTCGGGGCCTCTGAGAGGATTTCAAGCAGGTCGCTATCGGTCAGGACCGGCGATTCCTCAAGGATTGGTCTCGAAACCACGATTTCGCCGTCGCGGGCCAGCTGGTTGACGATTTCGGACGGCGCATGGGCGACGTTGCGTAGCGCCTCGGCGATGATCTGCCGGACAGCCGTTACCTGGTCGCGGGTTAGAATGGCCAGCGCGTCATATGCCAAATGTCCAAGCTTTTTCGCTTCGTCGGGAGTTATCTCGGGAATGATCCCGCCTATTTTTTCAGCCAGGCGTGTGCGAACCGACTGGTCGACGTCCTTTGCCAAATCAAGATCGGCGTGGCGTGGGGTAGAGAGGTTCGCGGCAATTTCCCCCCGCACGTCCGGCGATAAGTCCTGGGAAAGAAAATAAATAATTTCGGGCGTGATGTCGGTACGTGCAGCCACCGACCTGCGGACTTCCGGGTCTCTATCGACCGCCATGCGTTTGGCGTCTTCGTATGAAAGCCGTTTTTGGTCTGACACGTCCTCACTGACCGGCGTTTGGCGCACCGGACATCCCTGTTTGTGTGTTCTGTATGGTAACAGGGGTTGGCGAAGGCGCCACTTCAAAGCCACCCTTGCCATTTCGTTTTACCGAATACATGGCAATGTCGGCCCGGGCAAGCAATTCGTCCAGGCTTTCCCCCGATTTTGGGTCATAGACGGCCACTCCGGTGGAAATGCCCAAGGGTAATTCCAGACCTTCCGAAAATTCCGCCAACCGCGCACTTGCCGCGATCAAATCCGCAGCACGATCATGCGCCAATTCTTCCGATATTCCGTCCAGCCACATGACGAATTCATCGCCGCCGATGCGCGCGATCAAATCACCGGGGCGGGAATATTCAAGAAGCAAATCGCGTGCGGCGAGCAGGGCCTCGTCACCCCGATTGTGCCCGAATTCGTCGTTGACGTGCTTGAAATTATCAAGGTCCACATAAAAAAGCGCTGCCGTACTGTTGCCCCTTGCAAGACGTTGCATGCGTCGTGGCATTTCGTCTTCGTAAAAGGCGCGGCGATTGAGCAATCCGGTCAGGGCATCGGTTCGCGAAAGACGGACGATACGTTCGTGGTTATTTATCTGTTCAATGGCGATACCCAGCTGATCGGCCAGGTCGCTTATTAGAAGGCGTTCGTCCTCGGCCCATTCGCCGAGGCTTGCCGATTTCCAAATGGCCACGCCGCCGTTTATCGCGGTTCGGTAATTGGTGGATGCGCCGAGTACGCGCCATGACCCAACTTTATGTTCAAAAACGCCACCCGCCAGATCAATCCTTTCCATTTCTGCTTCAAAGTCGAAGCCTTCCCCGACATCACCGAATTCGGCTGCGGCCTGGAATTTGCCGGACGACGTTGCTCTAATAACGCGGCAGCCGGCGGCAGCCAGTGCGCGGGTAGCGGCGGCGGCGGCTGCCGCCAGCATGTTTTGTGGTTCGACTTCGTTGCGGATGGCGCGAATGATGTAGTGAAGAATCTGTTCACGGTGGCGGGCTCGCATGAGTGCCGCCTCGCGCTCGCGCTCGCGGGTAATATCACGGCAAACGCCGCGCGCACCCATCCACAGTCCGTCGTCGTTGAAAAGCGGTCGCGAGGAAACCGCCACGCAGGCGAGGGAATTGTCCGGACGGCGCATCCACAGTTCGACATCGTCAGTTGGCTGATCGCTGATAAACGGTAGCGGGCGATAGGCTGCAGCATCGATCACAAGATCGTGCGGATGGCGACCGATAATTTCATCTGCGGCATAACCCATGGCATTTTTGGCGGACACGAAAACGAAGTCGCCGTCCGGCCCGACTTCCCAGGCGAAATCACTAGAAATGTCCACCAGATCGCGGTAACGCTGCCGCGATTCAATCAATGCTGGTCTGAGATTCTGTTCAAGCGTGATGTCGTGGGTCAAAACCAGAAAAGAGCCGGCCTCGGCCAGTGGGACTACGGTGACTTCGAGTTGCACATTGCTGTCGCCCAGATCGAGTTCAACCGTCTGGGCCACGATGGCGCGGGTAATTCCCGCCGCCTCGATCATGGCCGATAGGTCATTCGAACGCTTGCCGATCAGAACGGGTGCGATATCGACGCCGCGTTCATTGACCGTCAGGACCGAACCGTCCTGCGCAACGACGAACGCGGCACCAGGATAACCCTCCAGCCATAGCTTTTCATCCGGCACGGAATTTGGAAACTGAGACCTATCGGTTTTGGTCATTTGCGCCTTCGGAAAAGATCTCCCATCGGGAGCGGGTTGAAATCCTTGATGTTTTGCGACGGTATTCCGAAAAGGTAACCCTGCACATAATTGACGCCACAGTCCCTGACGAAAATCAACCCTTCTTCCGTGTCGATCATCTCGGCGACGGTCTGCACAGAAAGGCTGCGGCACAGCGTCGTCAATGCCTTAAGAAAGGCCCTGCCCTTCGGTCCGGTCTGGGCATTGCGAATGGCGCTGCCGTCCAATTTTACCACATCGATTTCAAGCGCGCTCAAATACTGGAAACTGGCAGAGCCCGCGCCGAAATCGTCCAGGCAAACATGATATCCCCCTTTGCGCAGGCCTTGAATAAAACTGTTCGCCGTTTCCAGGTCCGCCATGCGTGACGATTCGGTAATTTCGAACATCAGCTTGTCTTCAACCCAGGAATTATCGCGCAGCAGCTTATGAAGTGATGAAACATAGAAATCGTCGCCGACCGAGTGACCAGAGATATTCACGGCAATTTTGTAGCGGTTCGTGTTGCGCGGCCATTTTCCCAACCAGTCGACGGCCTTTTGAGCAACGGCCAAATCGAATTCGTTAATCAGGCCAGTTTCTTCGGCGTAAGTGATGTAGCGATACGGCGACTCGTTCGGGTCACCGCCGCGAAATCGGGTCAGGGCCTCATAGTGGTGAATTTCGCCGCTGCGGGCATCGATGATCGGCTGAAAAGCCAGGTCGAAGGCTCCTGTGGCAATGACTTTTTTGAAACTATCCACCGAGGCGGCGGCTTCGCTCATCAGCGAGGAAAGGTTGGTCGATAGGTTTTTGATGGTGAAAGCGCCACCCTCGGCTTCGCGGAATCGATTGACCACGTAGAGAAGGCTTTTGGCCATATCCCCTTCGCTGACATCCTCGTTACCGACGTCGATCGTTGCGGTCTCGATCGAGATGCCTTCGCCGGTGGGATCGACATCGCGGGTCACGGTTTCGATTTTGCGTTCAAAATCCGAAATATCCAGACCGGCATCATGAACAAGGCCGTAACTTTCGTCATCGATTCGCGCGGCGGCGTCCCCACCGACCGAATGGGCGCGGAAAACAGCACCAACGGTTTTCATCAGCGATTGTTCGGACGCTTCGTCAAGACGTTCGCGAAGGGTCGAAAGATCTTCCATCGACACCATGGACATCTTCACGTTTTCGCCAGTGGCCTGAAGCTTTTTCACGCGACTGGCAGCAACCTCGGCGAAGGAGGCGGCGTCGAGCAGGCCGGTTTCCTCATCCTTGGTCGCGCCCGCATTTTCAGGAAAACCCATTCGGATGGCCAGGAAGAAATGACTGCTTAGGTCGCCCAATCGGTATCCGGCCACCGACATCGGCGGTGTTACGCCGTGCGCGCCTTTAAGACGGATGAGGGTGACATCGAACCGTCCGAACTGCTCGGCTAATTTCATCAGTTGGCGGACCAAAGCGCGATCGCTATCGACAACCATATTGTCGATATGGAGGCCCATAAAGTCTTGCGGTGATTTGCCCAAAATGGGAAGCGTCGGGCCGCCGACGAAAACAATTTTGCCTTCGTTATCCAGCTCGATCAGAATGTCCGCCCAGCAAAAGGCCAGAGCAACAAAGCGGTCGCGTTCCGACTTTAGCCGCGAGACCTGTGTTGAGCCGACGTTGCCTGCCAGCAATTCAATCGCCATGGATGCCTTCCGCTCATCACAACAATCTACCATATGGCTTAATCGGCCTCGTATGTTAGGTATTTACCAACGAAGCCCCTTTTTTTGTATGGAAACATTTGATGAAAACAAATCGGTTCATTCCGAAAGGCATGTTGCACCGCGCCGAAACTTGGCTTTTTGATCTCGACAACACACTTTATCCAGCCGTCGATAATCTATTTGTTCAGGTAAGTGTCCGCATTCGTGATTTCATCGCCGAACATCTCGAAATGGACAAAGAGGCCGCGTATCGGCTTCAAAAAGAATATTTTCACCAATACGGCACATCGTTGCGCGGTTTGATGGTCTGCCATGACGTGGACCCAGGCCCCTATCTCGCCTATGTCCACGATATAGATCTTTCGGTTATTGCGCCCGATCCACGGCTTGATGCGGCGTTGGCCAGGCTTGATGGAACCAAGCTGATTTTCACCAACGCGTCGACCGATCATGCGGTGCGTGTTCTGGAGCGCCTGGGCGTGGCGCGGCATTTTGACGGCATTTTCGATATTTGCGACGCGGACTACGTTCCAAAACCCGAACCCGAGCCCTATGACACCGTGATTGATCGCTATTGTCTCAAACCCGAGGCAACCGTGATGGTTGATGACATCGCGCGAAATCTGGCGCCTGCCGCCGAACGCGGAATAACCAGCGTGTGGCTTCGCAACGAAACCGAATGGGGGCGTACCGGCGCTGGGGGCGAGCATATCCACTATGTTGCCGATGATCTGCTGGCGTGGCTGGAAGACGTCGGAAAGTAAGGTCTTGCCGTTCCCCTACCGGTCTTTGCCAATCCTTGGTATTACACCCCTTATCTAAGCCAGCTATGGGAAACCTGAAAGAATGAGCGATTTGCAAACCGTCATCTATGCTGCATGAGACGCGCGTGACAGTGTCACCCTAGAGACCACCGGAGAAATCCGCGATGCCGTCGAGGTAGCGCTCTGACCTTCCCCCACTGACGCTACCACATTTTGAGTTAAACCTGGGATCGCGGGACCAAAACCCACTGCCTTACGGCTTGGCTACGCCCCATCCGGTCGGCGCCCGCAAGTTCCCTCTGGAAAAACCCCCATCGTCATCATATGTTCAGCCCGCAACGCCGTTCCGGTGGCAGCCTTCGCGTGGAGCCGGGCGAATCGAGGGAGGAGAAGACCGCTCCATGGACCACTTCCAATACCGGGACGGGCAACTGTGTGCCGAAGCCGTGCCGCTGGCCCGCATCGCCGAGGCCGTCGGCACGCCGTTCTACTGCTATTCCACGGCCACCCTGGAACGCCACTACCGCGTTTTCGCCGAAGCCGTCGCCGACCTACCGGCCACCGTCTGCTTCGCCGTCAAGGCCAACCCCAACATCGCCGTCATCCGCACCCTGGCGCGCCTGGGCGCCGGAGCCGACGTGGTTTCCGGCGGCGAGATGATGAAGGCGCTGGAGGCCGGCGTACCGGCCGAGCGCATCGTCTTTTCCGGTGTCGGCAAGACACGCGACGAGATGGCCCTCGCGCTGAAGGCTGGCATCATGCAGATCAACGTCGAGTCCGAGCCCGAACTCGCTGTCCTTGACTCGGTCGCCCGCGAACTCGGCGTCACCGCGCCCATCGCGGTGCGCGTCAACCCCGACGTCGACGCCCACACCCACCACAAGATCACCACCGGCAAGAGCGAGAACAAGTTCGGCATCGACTGGACCTTCGCCCGCGAATTCCATGCCCGCGCCGCGGCCTTCACGGGCCTGCGCATCGTCGGCGTCTCGGTCCACATCGGCTCGCAGCTGCGCGAGCTCGAACCCTTCCGCGACGCTTTCGCACGGGTGCGCGAAATGGTCCTCAGCCTGCGCGAGGACGGTCATGCCATTGAGAGCATCGATTTTGGCGGAGGCCTTGGCATACCCTACGGTGACGACGCCGACGATATGACGTCCCCTGGGCCGCGGGACTACGCCGCCGTGGTCAAGGCGGCCACCAACGACCTCGGCTGCCGCTTGATCTTCGAGCCGGGCCGGGTCATCGTCGGCAACGCTGGCGTTCTGGTGACCCGTGTCCTCTACGTCAAACATGGGGCGACGCGGCGCTTTGCCATTGTCGATGCCGCCATGAACGACCTGATCCGGCCCGCCCTCTACGATGCCTATCACGCCATCGTGCCGGTCACCGAGCCGCTGGCCGGCACCGCCATCGTGGAAACGGACGTGGTTGGACCGGTCTGCGAGACCGGTGACACCTTCGGGGTGCAAAGGCCGCTGCCCGAGGCCAGCGCCGACGACCTGCTGGCCATCCGTTCGGCGGGGGCCTACGCGGCGTCGATGTCCTCGACCTACAACACCCGGCCGCTCATTCCCGAGGTTTTGGTCAAGGACGATGCCTTCGCCATCGTCCGTCCGCGCCTGACCGTCGAGGAGATGATCGCCCGCGAGGCCTACCCCGACTGGCTGGCCTAGAGCATGGACCCCCTCCCCTTCGTCAAGATGCACGGCCTCGGCAACGACTTCGTCGTCTTCGACGCCCGTCGCCGGGCACTGGACCTGAGCGCCGACCAGGTACGCGCCATCGCCAACCGCCACACCGGCGTCGGCTGGGACCAGCTCATCATCATGGAGCCGCCGCGCAAAGGCGCCGCCGACGTCTTCATGCGCATCCGCAACGCCGACGGCAGCGAGGTCGAGGCCTGCGGCAACGCCACCCGGTGCGTCGCCTCGGTGGTCATGAAGGAGCGCGGTGCCGATGCCGTCGTCATCGAAACCGTGGTCGGCCTGCTGCACGCCACCGCCAAAAGCGATCTGATCAGCGTCGATATGGGACCCGTCCGCCTGGACTGGCGGGACATTCCCCTGGCCCGGTCCATGGACACCCTGCACTTAGGGATCGAAGAAGGGCCGCTGCGCGATCCCGCAGGCGTCAACGTTGGCAATCCGCATGCCGTATTCTTCGTCGACGATGTCGAATCGATTCCCCTCGAGACGCTCGGCCCCCGCGTCGAACATCACCCGCTGTTCCCTGCGCGCATCAACGTCGAGGTCGTTCAGGTCCTGTCGCCGACCCGGTTGCGCATGCGGGTGTGGGAACGCGGAACCGGCATCACCCAAGCCTGCGGCACCGGCGCCTGCGCGGCGTTGGTGGCGGCACATCGTCGCGGCCTGGCCGAGCGCACCGCCGAGATCGTCCTCGACGGCGGAACCCTGCACATCGAATGGAACGACAAAGACCACGTAATAATGAGCGGCCCGGCGGCGACCAGCTTCACCGGCGCCCTCGACTGCTCGTTGGCCCCCTGAGAGCGGGGCGTATCCGTTCCTCAGAACACCAGCTTCAGGCGTCCGAGCCGTTCGCGCACTTCGTCGATGATCTTCTTCTCCGCCTCCGGGCCGTCCGCCTCGAAGGTGACGGAGAAGCGCACGTAGGCGCCGGCGTCGTCCCACGGCACGGTGGAGATCTGAGCCTCCATGATCAGGAACTCCGAGAACTGCGCGGCGTTCTCGAAGGTAACCCCCGCTTCCGTGCCCTTGGGGCAGGCGACATAGAGATAGAAGGTCGCCGGCGATTTCTTGACCCGGAAGCCAACGCCGTTCAGTGCCTCGACCAGCAGGTCGAAGCGCCGCGAATACTTCTCGCAGATGCGCGTGGTGATCTCGGGATGGTCCAACGCGAAAACGCCAGCCTTCTGGATGGCGCGGAACTGGCCTGAATCCGTGTTGTCCTTGACGGTTGCGTAGGCCTTCACGATGTGGCTGTTGCCGGTCAGGAAGGCGAGCCGCCATCCGGTCATGTTGTAGGCCTTCGACAGCGAATGGACCTCGACGGCGACGTCCTCGGCGCCGTCTGTCGAAAGGATGCTCATGGGCTTGTGGCCGTCGTAGGTCAGGGCACCGTATGCGGCGTCCTGGACGATGACGATGTCGTGCCGATGCGCGAAATCGACCAGCTCACGGAAAAACGCAGGCGTCGCCACCGTGCCGGTCGGGTTGTTCGGATAATTAACGTAGATCGCCTTGGCCTTGGCCAGGACGTCCGCCGGGATCGAACCCAGGTCGGGCAGGAAGCCGTTTTCCTCGAGCAGCGGCAGTGGATACACTTCACCGCCGAGGTAGCGGGTGTAAGTCGCCATCACCGGATAGCCGGGTACCGTGCTCAGCAGCACGTCGCCCGGATTGATCAGGCACAGCGGCAGCATGGCGAAGATCGGCTTGGAGCCCAGGCCGTGGACGAACTGTTCCGCCGGATCGAGCCCGGCGACCCCGTATACCTGCTCCATATAGCCCGCCGCCGCTTCCTGGAACGGGGCGATGCCGTTGTCGGCGTAGAAGCGGTTCTCCTTCTTTCCGGCCTCGGCGGCCAGCACTTCGACGATTTTGGGGTCGGCCGGGGAATCGGGCTCGCCCACACCCATGTCGATGATCGGGATATGCGGAAATTTTTTCGCTGCCGCGTCCTTGGCCCGCTTGATCTTCTCGAACTTGTAGATTTCGGTCGACTTGCCGAATTGCCTTCCGCCCAGTCTTTCCGCGACGACGATGTCCATTCCCAACCCTTCCCGATGAAAATTCCCAGCGTTTCGGGGGTGCCCCCGAAGTTGCTTTCCCTTACCGCATCTGCGTTTCGATGTCTACTGGTAGAGGAAGGGCCGGCAATTGTGGATCAATGCAACGCTTCGGCGCAGACCATCGACGATGCTTGAACGCTCGATCACGATGACAAGGGTGACCAGAAACAAGGCGGATACGTGCCAAATACTTTTCCCGTTTGACCGCAGGTCCGATGGGGGTTATGCAAAGGGGCACTGACGCCGCTTGGGGTCAAACGCCATCGGCTGAAATTTCCCGACACCGGAACACCCGACGTGGAAAACCTGTATGCCCACCTGGGCGATCGCGCGCCCAATTTCTGTTTCGCCGGGCACACCGATGTTGTGTCGCCGGGCGATGCCGCCGACTGGATCGCCGATCCCTTCGCCGCCTATTTCGCGGCACCGCCTTGTTAAAAGTCACCCTTCAAGAGGTGACGCGCGCGCTTTACGGCGCTTATCGGCTGGCCCGCATGGACGATGGCGGGATGGCCTATTTCGACGCCACAGCGGATGGTTTCTGGAAATCCTTTTTTGCCGCCGTCATCGTCGCCCCGCTCTATTTGCTTTTCTTGTTGCTGCACTATCAGTCGGCTGAGATCGACGCGCCGTTTCTCCGCTATTTTTCCATCGAGGTCATTGCTTACGTTATTGCCTGGGTGCTTTTCCCGCTGGTTATGGCCGGGTTGACGAAGTTTCTGGACCGGGAGGAAAAATACATCGCCTATATCGTCGCCTATAACTGGGCGGCGGTCTGGCAGAACGCCCTTTATCTGCCGATCCAGATATTGGTCGCCGCCGGGGCCCTTTCCACGCAGGCGGGAAGCGCCATCGGGATAAGCGTTCTGATGGCCGTTCTTTTCTATGTCTGGTTTATTACCCGCACGGCCTTGGAAATTACCGCGTTGACCGCTGTGACCCTTGTCGTTCTCGACTTTGTGTTGGGCCTTCTGGTTAACGGCTTCGCCCTATCGATGATCTAAAAAAATCAGGCCCCGCCTAGTTGACGGAGCCTGACGCATTCCGATACGAGGGTGCCGCGCTAAATAGCCGATTCAATCCACTCGACAATCTTGCTTTTGGGAAGCGCACCGACTTTCGTCGCGGCGACCTGTCCGTCTTTGAACAAAATAAGGGTCGGAATTCCGCGCACACCGAACTGCGACGGAGTGCTGGGGTTTTGGTCGATATTGATTTTGGCCACGGTAAGCCGATCCCCCATTTCGCTGTCGATTTCTTCCAGCGCTGGCGCAATCTGCTTGCACGGTCCACACCATTCGGCCCAGAAATCGAGAAGCACGGGCGTTGATGATTTCAATACGTCGGTTTCGAACGATGCGTCGGTAATGTGTTTCGGCATTAAACCAATCCTGTTGGGAAAAAATAAAATCTGACGCCGCCAAGCGCCGCGCTTGCCACTGGCCTGAATTTAACTACTGGCCTGAATTTAGAAACTGCCCGGCGGTGCGTCAAGGCGCGTGGTCATCCAAATTTCTATCCGACAGCGTCATCGCGCGCGGCCCATCCGTCCACAACAGAACGCAGCGCACAGCGTGCCGCGGATAAATGCGTTTCAGCGCCTCGCGATAAGCCGCCATCTGGCGCAGATAAATAACCGCAACATCGGCTTCATCATCGGGTGGTGGGCGATTGGTTTTGAAATCGACAATGGTAACCGTGTTGCCTGAAATCGCCAGCCGGTCAACCTGCGCCGATATCACGTTGGTGCCGATCTCGCCGACAATGGGCACCTCGGCGCGGCTGTCGGGGCCGAAGAAGTCGGCAAAATCGGGGTTTTCCAGAATGGCCAGTGTCTCGGTGGCGATTTCCGCCTGCGCTTTTTCACCAAGGCCATGGATGGTGCGCGCGAGATAGCTTTTGGCGGCGCGCGCGCGGGTTTCGGGCGCAAAGTTGGGCAGGGTCTGCAGCAGCGAATGAATGACCCGACCGCGTTTGAAACGCTGTCCGTCATCTATGCCCAGGGGAGAGCGGACCGGTGGGTCATCGTCGCTGGGACGCGACGGAGCCAGGGGACGTGCGGGCGTCGGCTCAAGGGGCGCGGTTTGTTTGGCCCAGGGCGGTAACTCCTCGGTTTCCGTTGCGGCCTGCGTATCGCCACTTGTGCTGTCGGCCTCGGCGGTTTGCGCTTCGTTTATGCGCAGGGCGGGTTCGTCGAAACCAAGATCAATTTCGTCGGCCTCGACGCGCATGGCCGCTTCCATCAGATCATACCAACAGCCGTCGGAACGCCCGCGTTTGTTTTCCCAGCCGCAAACGTAAAGCCGGTCGCGCGCACGGGTGATAGCCACGTACAACAGTCGGCGGTATTCCTGCATGCGGCGAACCCTAGCCCTTTCGCGAAGGTCTTGGCAGACGCCTTCCTCGTTGTCTTTGAAGCCAGGCCACAGAACGGCGCTATCGTTGCCTTCGCCGGTCCAAAGAAGGCGGTCGTCCAGGCGGGCGTCGGGGGCCGTGCAGGTATCGGGAAGAAACACGATATTGGCCTGCAAACCCTTGGCCCCATGAACGGTCATCACGCGGACCTCGGCGCGCCCGTGTTCCAGGTCGCGTTTGACCTGGGTTTCCGCCGCTTGCAGCCATTGCACGAACCCTTGCAACGAGGCCACATGCTCGCGTTCGAAATTCAGCGCCAGGGCCAGGAATTCATCTATGGGATCGTGGGCTTCAAAACCCAGGCGGCCCACCAGCTTACGCCGCCCACCCGCGGGGCCCAGGACGTCCGAGAAAAATTCGAACGGCGGCGTGAAGTCGGCCCGGTTCAAAAAGCGCGTCAGGGTTTGCGCAGCTTCAGCCCAAGGGGCGCATTCCGGGGCGCGGCGTTTCAATTCCTCCCACAGGGTTCCTCTGCGGCCGCGGGCGAGGGCCAGCAGATCGTCGTCATCCAAGCCAAAAAACGGCGATTTCAACACCTCGGCGAGGCTGAGGTCGTCTTCCGGCAACAGCACGAAACGAGCCAGCGCCAACAAATCCATGACCGCAAGCTGATCGGTCAGCATCATGCGATCACTGCCCGCCACGGGAATCCCGCGGTGCTTAAGGCAACGGATCATCTCTTCACTAAAGCGCTCGCGCCTGCGCACCAAAATCATGATGTCGCCGGGAACGATAGGCCGGGCGGCGGATTGCAGAACTTCCCCGGTATCGAGCCATTCTTTGATTTGATCGGCGATGCGACCCGCCAGCCGCACCTGCGGACTGGACGCCGCAATGCGGTCAAGCGGCGCGTCCCAGGGGTCAAGGTCGGGTTGGTCTTCGGGCTTCACGGTGGGCCACAACTCGATTTGTCCGGCCTGTCCGGCCCGATACGACAGGTGGCGAAGTGGCCGTTCGCCAAAGGTCAGGCCATCGGCGGCATCGATTGGGGAGAAAACCCGGTCGACGGTTTTCAGAACGGCCCACACCGAGCGGAACGACAGCGGCATTTCGACCGACTTCCAATCGCGGCCCGCCTGCAGGGCTTTTTCCGAAAAGTGCTTGCGCATGCGTTCAAACGCCGCCGGATCGGCGCCTTGGAAACTGTAGATCGACTGTTTTTCATCGCCGACGGCAAAGACCGTGCGAAGACCTGCGCGCGCGCCCGCGCCCGCAAAAAATTCTGCAGCCAACGCGCCGATGACATCCCATTGTTCGGGGCTGGTATCCTGGGCTTCATCGACCAGAATGTGGTCGATCCCGCCGTCCAGTTTGAAGTGGACCCAGGCCGCCGCGCCATCGCCGTGCAAAAGATCGCGCGCTCCCAGGATCAGATCGTCGTAATCGAGCAGCCCTCGGGTTTGCTTCATGCGCTCGTAGTTTTCCAGAAGGGCTTCGGCAAGCGACAAAAGCGCGGCTGTCGATTCGATGATCGATGCGGCTTTTAACTTTTCGGCCAGCGCGACAACGCGCGCCTGCTCGGCCAAAATTATTTCAATGGCGTCCGCGTCGGCCTCGCGGGCCGATTTGGTGATCAGGCCACGTTCGGCCCGTGGTGCCCCGGCGGCGGTCAGGAAAACCCGGGCGTAATCGCCCACCAGCCGAACGGCCCTTGAGGCACTATCTTTCAGCCAACCGCGAATGACGCCTGCTCGCTCCTGATCGGTTTTCGAACCCAGCATCAGCGCGTCGCACAGCCGATTGAGACCCGCCCCGTCAAAGGACGCATCATCGGCGGCGGCGGCCTTGATCGACCTTTCGCTTTCGTCCGGGGCTAATCCGAGCGCGCGCCGGGCCGCAGCAATCACCCCATCGATTGAACCGTAATGGGCGATGATGTCGCGCAATTGCCGCCGGTTGCCGACCAGTTCGCGCATCACCGTATCGAATCCACTTTCATCAACGATGGCGGCCAGTCGGTTCAGGGTATCGGAAAGTGCAGGATTTCGCCCGATCACCGCGTGTCGGAAAATCGCATCGCGGGCCTCGGCCAGCAGTTCGGCCTCGGTGCGCTCGTCAATGACCGCGAAATGGGGCGCCACATCGGCCTCAAGCGGGAATTGTCCCAACAGGGATTCGCAAAAGGCGTGAATGGTTCGGATTTTCAGGCCACCCGGCGCATCCAGCACTTCGGCGAACAGGCGGCGCGCAGGGGCCAAGTCGCCCGCCCCGGCCTCACTTCCCAACAAATCGCGCAACGTCGCGGCAAGTTCAGCGTCGGGCAACGCCGCCCATGACCCCAGGCGTTCACTGACCCGGTTGGCCATTTCGGCGGCGGCGGCCTTGGTGAAGGTCAGGCACAGAATTTTTGCAGGGTTGGTTCCGGCCAGCAGCAGTCTGGAAATGCGATCAACCAGAACACGGGTTTTTCCGGTGCCCGCATTGGCCGAGACCCAGACCGACTGGCTGGGATCGGCAGCCGTTCTTTGGGCCGCCATCGCATCCTTGAAATCGGTGTTTTTGGGGGTCATTCGTCACCCCCTTCGCCGCTCACCCATTCCTTGACCCGGGCCAGATGATCGTAATTGCCATAGGCGCGCGCGAACATCAGGCATGGCCGGGACAGATACGGCGTGGCCGGATCGTCGAAAGCGGCAATACGCCGGACCAGACCGGCAAATGCGTCGGCGGCGATATCGTCGATTTCCTTATCGAGGATTCGTGCTTCACCGGGCTTGCGCGCGCCCGTCAGGCGCAAATAGATCAGTTCGGTCACCGTGTTCGCTTCAACGCCTTCGAAGGCCCCTCGCGTGGCCATGGCGGCTTCCAGGGACAATTGCGGGGCCAAACCGCTTTTCACCTGTTTCCACGAAGGGGCTTGCCCGGTTTTGTAATCGACAATGGTCAGGTTGCCGTCCGGTGACCGGTCCAGACGATCCGCCCGGCCCGTCAATTCGAACGTTCCGCCCACCGATTCGATGTCAAGTTTTGCCGACGCCTCGTTGGCCGCAACCCGGTAGCCGGCAGCGCGCCGCGCGTTTTCATAGGCAACGAACCACGCGGCAAGACGCATAAAGCGCGGCCACCAGAAAGCCAGAACGCCGGGGCGCGAGGTCGCATCCCCAAAATGACGTTCGCCGATTTCCAGCAAACGATCCAAGGCGTCCGGCGGAAGGTCGGTGCCGAACTGCTGCGTGAATTCTTCCAGGGCGTTATGAACGATGATGCCGCGCTCGGCGGCTGCCGGGTCGGCGTCAATGTCATCCAGCGGCACCAGCCCCAGGATGTTGCGGGCGAATATGGCGTAGGGATCGCGGATCCAGGTTTCGATGCGCGTGACCGACAGCTGCCGGGGGCGGTCCTTGAGGGGCGGGCGCGGCGCGGGAGCCGCCACGGGAGCGGCGGCACCGGTTTTGTCGAGGAGTCCGAACCAGCCAAGGGTGCGCGAATCTGGCGTCAGCGCGCCCTCAAGGCCCGAACTTGCAAGCAACGTTTCCAGGCGTAACAACCAGCGACACGGAACCGTGGGTGTGCCGTCAACACGGGTGGCTCGGGTCAGCACCACGCGCTTGGCGCAAAAGGCCTGGGCGAAATCGTGCGCCGCCAGACCGATCCGGCGTTCGGGTAATGGCAGGCCGAAGGAAACCATCATCGGGCGGCTCATCCATGGCCCGGCATGGGTTTCGGGCGGCCATGTTCCTTCGTTTAGTCCGCCCAGAATTAGAACATCGGTTTGCTGAAGCCGAGCTTCCAGCGGTCCCCAAATGTGAAGTCGGGGATGGGTTCCATATACCGGACGCACCACCGCCCCGGCCATCAGGGCGTCCAGCAGACCGGGGAAATGGGCGGCGTTGATGTCGCCTAAATCGGCGGCGGCGTCGCGCAATTCGGCCACGAAAGCGGCTGTCTTTTCGCCCGCCTCGCCGACCCAAAGCCGCGCCGCGCCACTTTCACCATCGGTGGCGGCCAGGGCTTCGGCCATGTGGATCAGCGCGTCGGTCAGGTCCGCTGCCCCGGCGCGCGGTCGGCTCACCAGGTCGTAAAAGGGCGCGCAGGCGGATTCCAGCGTTTGCAGAAAATCCGCGAATTGCGACACTTTGTCACCCAGAACGGCGCGTAATCCGGCGATGCCCGAGGCCGGGCGCGCGCCCCTGAGCGCCGCGATTTCCAGGCGCCGAACTTCGGCTCGGCAAGCTCCGAGCGTACGCCCGCATGCGGCCAAGGGATGCTTCAGGGCGGCCAGGGTCGGGACCGGAGCAAAGCCCTCGGCGGCCATATTGGCGACCAGACGCAAAAAGGCAGCGGTGGGCGTTTGGGCCAGGGGCAATCCCGCCGAATCGTCGACCTCGATATCCCAGCGCCGCAATTCCGAGGCGACCCGGCGGGCAAGCCCGCGATCGGGTGTCACCAGGGCGGCATCGGAACCTTTGGATTCGAGAACTTGGCGCATGACCAGGGCGATGACGCCCGCTTCCTCGCGCGGGCTCGGGCAATCGATGCGCGATACGCCGTCCAGGCTGCCCAAACCAAAGGGTTCGGCGTCGTGCCAGCGATGGGTGGCGCCCGCCGGATGCATGGCCGCAAATGCCAGCCGTGATCGTTCCGTTTGGCCCACGGCAAAGTTCGGCGCGGGCCAAAGTCCAACCCCGCCCGGCCCTACGCCGATGCGTTCGATCAGGCGGGCCATGCCAAATTGCGGATGGGTCGGTTCATAGCCGGCGCGCAAGGCATCATCGGCATCGACATCCAGACCGGGCAGGACAACGCATCCTTGGGGCAATCCGGCGACGACTTCCAACAGCTCCGCCGTTGCCGGGATGCTGCCGGTCGATCCCGCCGCGATGACCGGGGTGGCGGGCGGGGTGCGCCGCCATGCCTGGGATTGTGCGGCCAAAAGCAGGTTGCGGCGCTGGGCCGCATCAATGCAGCCCTCCGCAGCCAGCACCTTGGGCCACTGCGCACTCAGAATGGTTAGAAATTCCAGCGTGATTTGCCAATGGCTGGCGAATTCCGCCGGGACCAAACTGGCCAGGGCATCGAAACCCAGCCCTTCGGTATGAACCTGATCGAGCAGCCGGCCCAGTTCCGTCGCCAGATGGACCGCCTGTTCGGGCGTCGTGCCAGCGCCCGACATGGCCAGAACCATGCGCGCCAGAAGAACGCGGCGGCGAAGTCCGGGAATCGCGGGCGGGATTTCCAGAGCGTGGCCGCCTAAATCACCCGGACCAAGATCGGCAGCGTCCGATATAGCCAGTTCGTCCTCGTCCATGTCGCCCAGGGGCATCAGGCGCGGAAGCAGCATGGGCCGCCCATTGCTGCGGCGCAGGAAGGCGTCGCGCAAGGCCCGGCAGGCGCGCCGGGTGGGGAGTAAAATACGAAAACCGGCGAGATCTTCGGGATTTTCGCCAGCGCTTGCCAGAATGCCGTTGGCCAAAGCATCGACGAACGGCGTGCCCGCCGGGATCGAAAACAGACCCGTCGGGGTGCCGCTCACCGCCGCCGGTTCCCGGCGTAGCGTTCGCGCATGTAGGATTCGGCTTCGGCCAACCCGTCCGGCGACCCGATGTGGAACCACTCGCCTGTGTGAACCATGCCGTGAAGGCGTTCGTTCTCGATGGCCCGGGTATAAAGATCGGTCAGGGGGAAGGGACCGTCGGGGGCGTCGTCAAAGAAGCGCGGATGCAGAATTTGGACGCCAGCGAACAAATAAGGGGCCAATTCGCGTTCGGGCCGCCACGAAAGAAGGCCAACCGGATCGATGCAAAAATCGCCCATGCCCGTGTATCCGTAGGCTTCGACGGTGGGATGAAGCAACAGCAACCCATCCATCTTTTCGTCGTCCCAGACGCTTGCCAGGTCCTGTAACGTTGAGGTCGGCCCGTTCAGCCACATGATGTCGGCGTTGACGACGAGAAAAGGGTCGTCCCCCAAAAGCGGCAACGCGTTGGCGATGCCGCCGCCGGTATTGAGGATTTCCTCTTCATGGGAAAAAAGGAACTCGGGGTGGTCGCGTTTGCGCAGATGCTGTTCGATCAGATGCCCCAGATGATGCAAATTAACGACGATCTGCTCGATGCCGTCGTCTTCCAATCGATCAATAGTGCGGTCGATCATGGCCCGTCCGCCCACCTCGATTAAAGGCTTGGGCAGCATTTCGGTCAGGGGCCGCATGCGGGTTCCGAAACCGGCGGCCATGATCATGGCACGTTTGGGGACGGCGACATTGGGTCTGCGCAAGGGCTTTTTTTGGTCGGCGTTGCTCATTGTTCCGGGACCCCTCTTTTTTCGGGCGGCAGATTGGCCGAAATCCAGTTTGCGACAGGCTCCAGGGCCGGGTGTTCCAGGGCGCGTTCCAGAAGACCCCACAGTCTGAGTATATGGACAAGATAACCCGGCTTGCCATCGCGCAGCCACAACCGAGTGAAGATACCGATCACCTTGGCATGGCGCTGCGCCGCCAGAACGGCAAATGCGTTATCGAAAAGAACACGGTTCATGTCCGGGAACGCCGCCCGGTAACGCGCCCTCATGCGCGCGGCCATATCGGGGTCGATATCGCGCCGCGCGTCTTCCACCAGCGACATCAGATCATAGGCGCCTGGGCCTGCCAGCGCGTCCTGAAAATCCAATACCCCGCACGACGCCACACCTTCGCGTTCAGGCAGGACCATCAGGTTATCGATATGGAAATCCCTGAGAACCAGTGTCGGGGCCTGGGCGTGAACGTGACCGAAGACCTGCATCCAGCTTTCGGCGTAGCTTTGGCGAGCATCGGCGGACGTCAGTTGGCCAAGGACTTTGGGCATATACCAATCGGTCAGCAAAAACACCTCATTCAGAAGCGCTTCGTCGTTATAGGCGGCAAGCCCCGACGGAACGGCGACGTCCGGCGCGTTTGTGTGAAGTGCGGTCAGAACATCGACGGCAAGTTCGTAAAGCGCGCTTTCATCCGCACCATTGGCCAGCGCGTTGGTAAACGTGGCATCGCCGAAATCCTCAATCAACAACAGCCCCGCTTCGCGGTCCTCGGCCAGAATTTCCGGCACGCTGAAACCCAGTGCCAGCAAGTGCCGTGCGATGGTGGAAAAGGCCCCGACGTTTTCTTTGGGTGGCGGCGCATCCATCAGCAGGGCCGGGCGTGGCCCGCCTTCCAGGCGAACGTAGCGGCGAAAGGAGGCATCACCGGCCAGCGGGTTGCGCGTGGCATCGCCCCAACCCGAGGTTCGCAGAAATTCGCCGATGCGCTGGGTTCGGTCCTTAACAGACAACATCGGCCTCTTTCAGGCGTTGCAGCCATTCGGGCGGCCCCGACAAGATTGCACAGCGCGATTGCGCCTCCTGGCCGTGGATGAGTTCGATGTCCAGCCGCACAAATGGCAGCAGCGAGCCCAAACGACCGGGCCATTCGATCAGGGAAATTCCGTCGCAAAAAGCATCTTCAATGCCCAGTTCGAACGCCTCTTGCGGTGTTTCCAGCCGGTAGGCGTCGAAATGATGGATGGTGCCTTGCGGGGCGTCGTAGGTCTGGACCAGGGTGAAGGTGGGGCTGGGAACTTCCTCGTGCGCGTTGGTCAGCGCGCGGATAAAGGCTCTGGCCAGAACCGTTTTTCCGGTTCCCAGATCACCCCAAAGAGCGATGACGTCACCGGGCCGAGCCAAGCTTGCCAAAGCGCCACCCAGGACTTCGGTGGCGGACGGGTCCGGCAAATGTCTTTCGACCCGGTCCGTCATGTTTGCTCCGAGTGACTGGCCGCCGCCGCTTCTCCGGTGGGCAAACGGCAGGTTACGGTGGTTCCGCGTCCGGATGCCGAACGGATTTCGACATTGCCGTCGTGCAGTTCGATAAAGCGGCTGACCAGCGACAGCCCCAACCCGGCGCCCTGATGGTCGGTTTCGGCGGCCGTTCCGCGTTCGAAGGGCTGGGTCAGCCGCTCGATTTCGCTGCGCTCAATTCCGGGTCCGCTATCGGATACGGCGATGATCACCTCGCCGCCCCGGCGTTTGGCGGTGAGTGCGACGCGCCCGCGGCGCGGCGTGAAGCGCACTGCGTTGCTCATCAGGTTGAAGAAAACCTGTTTCAGGCGGCGCTCGTCGGCGACGATCCATCCAATATCGGGCGGGCAGTCGAACTCCATTTTCAAATTCCGTTTACGGGCTCGCTCGCGAACCAGCTTCAGAATAGCGGCCAACAGCGCGTGGACATCGACGGTATCGAGTTCCAACGCCATCATGCCCGCCTCGATGCCCGCCAGATCAAGAATGTCACCGACCACTGACATCAGGGAGCGCGAGGTTTCCACGATACCTTGGGCGTATTCCATCTGGCGGCGATTTAGCTCACCGAAATACTGTTCGGTCAGGATTTCGGCAAAGCCGCTAAGGGTGGTCAGCGGGGTTCGGATTTCATAGGAAACATTGGCGATGAATTCAGATTTCAGGCGGTTCGCCGCGTCCAGGGCTTCGGCCCGCTGCCGCAACGCCAGTTCGACCCGCGCGCCGTCGGTAATATCAAGGAAACTGACCAGAACAGCGCCGTCGGGCAGCGGAACAGTGGCGTAGTCGAGAACCCGGCCATCGGTTCGTGAAATTCTCCCGCTATGGGCCTCGCGGCTCATTAACCGGCCACTGGTCAGCGCATCCGATGCCGCCGACGGCGCGTTATCGGGCAAAAACGAAACCGCCTTTTCGACGAATGCGGATACATGGATGCCTGCGGCGGGGGCGTCCCTGCCCAGTTCCCAAAGTTTGCTGAAGGCTGGATTATGAAGGCGCAGGCGTCCATCACCGCCGAAAACGGCGACGCCCTCAAACAAATTGTCCAGGGTTTCGCGTTGAACCGCATTTAACTCGTTCAAGGATCGTTCGAGCGACAGGTGCTCGGACAAATCTTCATAGGCGACGACCAATCCGCCGCCCGGACGGGGACTGACGACGCAGCGCAAGGTCGAGCCGTCGGGCAGATGCATCATGGTTTGGGCGGAGCCGTCGAGGTTATAGAACTGGGCCAGTTGTTCGCGGCAAAAGGCCGGATAGTCCGGCACTTCAGGCAGGCGGCGAGTTTCGCGCAAGCGATCCAGCAAATCGCCCATGCGCGGGCCGGTGGCAAGCCAGTCTGCGTCGAGTTCCCACAATTGCGCATAGCGCATATTCGAGAATGCCAAACGCGTATCCTTGCCAAACAGTGCCACGGGAATAGGCAGGGTTTCAAGGATGCGGAACCAGTCATTCTGGATTTCGGCGCGTATACCCTGCGCTTGCGCCGCTCCCCCTTCGGGCAGGGCCAGACCCAGCGTGGTTGAACCGTCACCCAGCGGAATTTCCGAAATTTCAAGCGCGGTCCCCTCGGCGGTTCGCAAGGTGAAGCCGTTTTCGCTGGGTTGCGACTTGGCATCCGATGCGGCGCGGTTGGCCAGATGAACCGTACCCGAACCGTCGCGCAGCCAGGCCGGGAAGGGCAGCGCCGCGATAAGAGACCGAAGATCGCCCGACCCCGCCGCCTGCGCGCGCGCGACCGAGCCGTTTGCGCCGGTCATGTCGCGGAACCACAGGACATCGCCTGCCGTCCGGTCATCGCCGTGCAGCGCGCGAATGCCGACGACCTGAACCGTCCGACCATTATTGCTGGCCAGGGGAATCTCCATATGGAACCCGCGCCCCTCGCGGCGCAACGTCCCGACGTTGCCGTTCAACCGTTCTGCGGCATCGGGCTCAAAACAGGCCAGCACTGCGTCAAAGCCGCTGTCGGTGCCATCGGGCAGATCAAGCAACACGGCCAGCCGACGCGAACAACGAACAACATCGCCCCCGTCGGGCCACAGCACAAATCCGTCCGGCGCGACGGCCAGAACTTCAGCTGCCATCTCGGCGTCGCGCGACACCCCCGCGCACCGGGCTTTTTCAGCCCCATATCGTTGCCACAACCACACAACCACAGGCACGGCAACAACAGCCGCCGCAGCCACGCCACCCACAAAGGCGCCGCCCGCGTCCATCAGCCGCAACAGGCCGGATAAAACCCGGCAAAATGGTTAAGATCAGTCGACACGCCCGGATCATATTCCGCTCCGCCCCAACCCGCAATGCCCACCAGCACAACATCCGCCCACAAGCCCGGAGTGAATCGAAGCGCAACACTAGCTGTGATGTCTCAGGAGGTTGTTCATTCGGCCCCGACTTGAGAAGCTGATGTTTGTGAAGAACAAAGGCCAACCAAGGGAGACCGAATGAACGTCCATAAGAATGCCGGTTTGACGCCGCGGGGTCGAGAGATTTTGGTATAGCGTCTGGAACGGGGCGAGCATCCCATGGACGTGGCCGGGGCCATGGGCGTCAGTGTCAGCACCGTTTAATTTTCACCGCCCCCCAGGCACCGCGCGATGCGCTGCTCCTGGGGGGATTGGTGACTAGTAGCGGTAGTATTCGGGCTTGAAGGGGCCGTTGACGTCGACGCCGATGTAATCGGCCTGTTCTTTCGTCAGTTCGGTCAGGGTGACGCCCAGTTTTTCCAGGTGTAGCATGGCCACTTTTTCGTCCAGTTCCTTGGGCAGAACGTAGACCTTGTTTTCGTACGTTCCGGGCTTGGTCCACAGTTCGATCTGGGCCAGCACCTGATTGGTGAAGGACGCGCTCATCACAAAGCTGGGATGGCCCGTCGCACAGCCGAGATTAACCAGGCGTCCCTCGGCCAGCACGATGATGCGCTTGCCGTCCGGGAATTCGATTTCGTCGACCTGCGGTTTGATGTTGGTCCATTTATAGTTACGTAGAGACGCGATCTGAATTTCCGAGTCGAAATGGCCGATGTTGCAGACGATGGCGCGATCTTTCATTTCGCGCATGTGTTCAAGCGTAATCACGTCCTTGTTGCCGGTGGTGGTCACGAACAGATCGCCCTGGGGTGCCGCCTGTTCCATGGTCACAACCTCGTAGCCTTCCATCGACGCCTGCAAGGCGCAAATGGGGTCGATTTCGGTGACCAGTACGCGCGCGCCCTGACTGCGCAGGCTGGCGGCGGAACCCTTGCCAACATCGCCGTAACCGCAAACGACGCCAACCTTGCCGGCAATCATCACGTCGGTTGCGCGTTTGATTCCATCGACCAGACTTTCGCGGCAACCATACAGGTTGTCGAACTTGGATTTGGTCACCGAGTCGTTGACGTTGAAGGCGGGGAAGAGCAAGCGGCCTTCTTCTTCCATTTGGTAAAGGCGGTGGACGCCGGTGGTGGTTTCTTCGGTAACGCCGCGAATGTTTTTGGCAATTTCCGAATACCAGCCGGGTTTTTCGGCGACCCGCTTTTTGATGGCGGCGAACAGAACCTCTTCTTCTTCGCTGCCCGGATTATCCAGAACCGAGATATCTTTTTCGGCCTGAATGCCCAGGTGGATCATGAGGGTGGCGTCGCCGCCGTCATCAAGGATCATGTTGGGGGTGCCGCCGTCGGACCACTCAAAAATCTGGTGCGTGTAATTCCAGTATTCTTCGAGCGATTCGCCCTTGAAGGCAAACACCGGGGTGCCGCCGTCGGCAATGGCGGCGGCCGCATGATCCTGGGTCGAATAGATGTTGCACGAAGCCCAGCGCACATCGGCGCCAAGGGCCTTGAGGCTTTCAATCAAAACCGCCGTCTGGATGGTCATGTGCAGCGATCCCGCAATGCGCGCACCCTTCAGGGGCTGCTCATTCGCAAATTCCTCGCGCACCGCGATCAGGCCCGGCATTTCCGTTTCGGCGATGTCAATTTCCTTGTGGCCCCAATCGGCCTGTGTGATGTCGGCAACTTTGTATTCGGCGGAACTCATCAGATTACTCCAGGGTAAAGGGTTCGAATTTGGTTGAGACCATCCGCCGGATCGACCGTAAAAAGGATCGGCGACGCTCGTTTCTGGATATATAAAGAAAACTTTATATGTTTATCAAGAGAAGAAATGCTCGGCCCCTATTTGGTTTCAACCGGCCAGACCGTTGAAATCGTCGAGCAGGGCGGCGATGCGCCCGCCGTCCGTCTGTTCCATAATGATATTTGTGCGCTGGTCGACGGCGCTCATATCCAGGGCGCGAATGCGTTTTTTAACCCGTGGAATGTTGGCCGCGGCCATCGACAAATCCCGGAAGCCCAGGCCCAGCAGAAGTGCGGTGTTGCGCGGATCGCCCGCCATTTCACCGCAAATGCTGATGGGAACGCCCGCTCGTATTGCGGCGTCGGCGGTGATTTGCATCAGTTTCAGCACAGCCGGATTCAACGAGTCAAACATTTTCGCTACCCGTTCGTCGGAACGGTCGGTGGCTAGCGTATACATGGTCAGATCGTTTGAACCGACGGCGAAAAAGTCGCTGACCTTGGCCAGCGCGTCCGCCGCCAGGGCCGCCGCCGGGACTTCAATCATGATCCCGCAGGGCGGCAAAGTGCCGGGAACTTCAATCCCTTCGCGTTTCAGACGACGGTACTCGCGCACCAGAATTTTTCGTGTCCGCCGGACCTCTGAAGGAGTTGTCACCATCGGCAGAAGGATGCGAACCGGGCCGTGATTTGCGGCCCGCAGGATAGCTCGGAACTGGGTTTCCAGCAAATCGACGCGGGCCAGCGCTAGGCGTATTCCACGCAGGCCCAGGGGTGAGGAAATGCTGCCGCCCAGGTCGTTGATCAGGGATTCCGAGACTTTTTCACCGCCGATGTCCAGGGTTCGAATGGTGACTGGGCGACCGTTCATGGCCTCGATGATGCCGCGCAATTCCCGGTACTGTTCCTCTTCGCCGGGGAAGCCGTCGCGGTTCATGAACATAAACTCGGTACGCAACAGGCCGATGCCCGCAGCCCCCGCCTGCTTGACCGAATTCATTTCAATGGGAAGTTCGACATTGGCCTGAAGAACGATTTCCGTTCCGTCGCTCGTAACAGCGGGTTGCCTTCGCAGGCGGCTGAGCAGACGCTTTTCCTGGAGGCGGGTTTCGCGCCGAGTCTCATAACCGGCCAAAGTCGCCGCCGACGGATTGACGATGACAATCCCGGTATCGCCATCGACGATGATATTTTCGCCGGTGCGCACGCTTCGGATCGTAAATTGCGCCCCCAGAACGGTGGGAATGCCCAGCGCGCGGGCCATGATTGCGGTGTGGCCTTCAGCACCGCCGGCGATGGCCAGCGCCCCGGTGATGCGATTTGGATTGAGACGCGCAGTGTCGGCGGGCGTCAGTTCATCGGTAACAATGACGCTGCCCTTGGGCAAGCGCGACAGTGGTTTGACCGGCGTCCGCGTGAGGTTGCGGATTAAACGGTTCCCGACCTCGCGAATATCGGTCATGCGCGCGGCGATGTAGGCGTCGTCCATCGCGGCGAAGTCTTCGGCAATTCCGGCGATTTCATCCTCGACGGCGGCTTCGGCATTTATCCGACCATCGACGATGCGCGCCTCCACGCCTCGAATTAAGCGTGATCCGTCTAGCATATGCAGATAGGCGTCCAGAAGAAGGGTCAGTTCCTCTTCCGCCGTGCCGGGCATGGTATGGGCTTTGGTTTGAAGTTGCCGAATTTGGCGGCGCGCCCCTCCCACCGCATTATCGAAGCGCGCGGTTTCCATTTTGATGTCGCGCGTTGGAACATTGTGGCGCGGAACGGTGACGCTGCCACTGTCGCGCACATAAGCAACGCCGATGCCGATGCCGGGCGATATGCCCAGTCCTTTAATCTTTCTTTCTTTTTGCTTCTTCGCCGTCATTCCTCGAACCGCGCTTCGACCAATCCGCAAAGTGCCGCCGCCGCTTCGGTGGCCTGCGCCCCACTTGTTGCTATGGTGATCTCGGTTCCAGGTCCCGCCGCCAGCATCATAAGCCCCAAAATGGAGCTGCCCAAAACGCTCTGCGTTCCTTTGGTGACGGTCACCTCGGCTGTGAATTCGGCAACAAGCTTTACGAACTTGCTTGCGGCCCGGGCGTGCAGGCCGCGTTCGTTACAAATGGTCACGCAGTTGCTGATGGTATCGCTTGATGGCTTCGCTTTTGCCGAACTCATTATTTGTCCCGGGTCAGCAATTGCGACGCGATGTTGATGTATTTTCGCCCTGCTTCGCGCGCGCTATCCACGGCTTCGGGCAGCGCCTGCTTCCCGCGAACGCTGGCCAGCTTGATCAGCATCGGCAGATTGACACCGGCAATCACTTCGACGTTGGCCCTGTCCATGATCGAGATTGCAAGGTTGGACGGGGTGCCGCCGAACATGTCGGTCAGCACGACGACGCCTTCGCCTTCGTCGGCCTTGCGCGCGCTATCCATGATTTGGGCGCGTCTTTCTTCCATGTCGTCATCAGGGCCGATGCCAATCGCGACCACGTTGGTTTGCGGCCCCACAACATGCTCGAGCGCCGCCACGAATTCTTCGGCTAGTCTGCCGTGGGTTACCAGCACCATTCCGATCATTTGATTGCCGATCCTTGCAAGTTAGTGCGATTTGCGGGCACTTAATATTACGGCTACTTCGATCCGTCCAGTTCCCTGTGATTCAGGTGAACCCGGGTTCCCGCTTTTTCCAGCCAGTCGGCAAGCTTCTCGGCGATGAAAACCGACCTATGCTGACCGCCCGAGCAGCCCACCGCGATGGTCAGGTAGCTTTTGCCCTCCTCAACATAACGCGGCAGCAGCGGTTTCAGAAGTTCGCACAAGGTTTCAAAAAAATGCGCAAAATCCTTGTCTGCGGCAACGCACGCGGCAACGGCTTTGTCGCGTCCCGTAAGCGAGCGCAGGGCCGGATCATAGTAGGGATTGGTCAAAAAACGAACATCGAAAACAAGATCGGCTTCGCGCGGAAGGCCGCGCCTGAAAGCGAACGAGGTGACGAATACCGACAACCCGCGCCGACGTAAATGCCCGCAGTGTCCGTCCAGCGCCTGTTTCAGTTCGCCCAATGACAATTCACTCGTATCGATCACGATATCGGCCAAATCGCACAACGGGCTCAGAAGCCGCCTTTCGTGGGCGATTCCATCGCGTACCGGACGGTCCACGGCCAGCGGATGCCGGTGCCGTGTCTCGGCATAACGGCGGTGCAACAAATCGTCGTCGCAATCCAGAAAAAGAACGCGGACATTCACTCCCTCTTCGGATTGAAGATGTTCCAGCGCCTGCAAAAATGCCTTGGTCCCGAAATCGCGTGTGCGGATATCGACGCCGATGGCAATGGGTTGCAGGGCGTCCTCGGTGTCCGGGCGGAAGTGCCTGGGTAGCACCAGGGTTCCCAGCAGCGACAACGGGATATTGTCGATGGCCTCGAAGCCCAGATCTTCCAAAGCCTTAAGGGCCGAAGTTTTGCCCGCACCCGACATGCCGGTCAGCAGCAGAACGTCCACCTGGTCGGTGCCGGGCGATGAGGGGGATGATGGCGTTTCCATGCAAAATTCCGTTTTTATGACACCAGCGGCATCCGGTTTGCCGCCAAGGCAACCGCCGAACGAACCTTCGTTGCCGCCGACGCCTCGAAGGGTGCCAAGTTTACCAGACAAACCGCAACGTCCATATAGTGGCATATAGCGGGTTCGGGAAGACGTTCAACTTTGTCAGGCGAAACCAATTCAACGACCAGACGGACCATCACGCTCGCCTGATGGGCCATCTTCACGATGCCGATGCCGCGAACTTCAAGCATTCCCGCAATTTTGTGCGGGGCGGATGCCGAAACATCCGGGCCGACACGGCGTAGATCCACCCGGTCGTCGGCGACCAGCGTTGCGCCCGCGTCGATCAGGCGCAGGGCCAGGTCCGATTTGCCCGACCCCGATGCCCCCCGGATCAGAACGCCGACGCCGTCCACTTCAATGCATGTGGCATGAATTTGTTCCATTACCCGTCAACGTGAAACCGCAGCGCCCGGAAGTCAATGACCGGAAGCGGGCAAGCGCACGACGAAGCGGGCACCGATAATCTCACCGGCTTCGCCCAAGCGGTTTTCGGCCCAGACTTTGCCTCCGTGGGCCTCGACAATCTGCTTCGATATGTTGAGCCCCAATCCCGAATGGGTGCCAAACGCTTCGGATTCGGGGCGCTCGGAATAAAAGCGCTCGAAAATATCGGCCTCCTTTTCGGCGGGAATGCCGGGACCGCTGTCGATCACCTCAATCTCAATGGTATCGACCGCGCGTGTCGCGCGCACCACGATCTCGCCGCCGGGCGGCGAGAACGAGACCGCATTGGCGATAATATTGCGAAAAACCTGGACCAGACGTCCCTCGATTCCCTGAACCACCAATTTCCGACGTTCCGGGAGCCGCAGGTCAAGCCGCGGCCCGTCGTCGGAGCCGGTGGAATTTTGGATGTCGACGACGACGCCCAGCATACCGGTCAGATCGACCTCACCGGTTTCGGCCCGCGACAGTTCGGCATCCAGGCGCGAGGCGTCCGAAATATCGGTTATTAGGCGATCCAACCTGCGCACGTCTTCTTGAATAATGCCCATCAATTTGCGTTGCTGGTCGGGGTCTTCAACCCGCGCAATTGTCTCGACCGCAGAATGAAGGCTGGTTAGCGGGTTCTTGATTTCATGGGCAACGTCGGCGGCGAACCCTTCAATGGCGTCCATGCGCGCCCACAACGCTTCCGTCATTTCGCTGAGGACATGGGCCAGTTCGCCGATTTCATCGGTTCGACCGGGAAAGGTTGGAATCTTGACCTGACGATTGCGGGAAAAGCGGACCTGCTCGGCGGCTTCGGCCAGCCTGCGGATTGGCCGTGCGATGGTTCCGGCCAGATATAACGACAGCAACACGGTAATGGCCAGGGCGACGCCGAAAACTTTCAAAATGTTGATGCGCACGTCATACATGGCGGCGTCGATTTCGCGCGAATCCTTGGACAACATCAACGCGCCCAAAACTTGTTTGTAGCGTTGCACCGGCGCCGCCACGCTAAGGACCATTGCATTGTGAAGCCCGCGCACCGCTGCGGCGTCCTCGCCGTTCAGGGCATGGACGACCTCGGCGTAGTCGGCCGCCCGTTGAACGGAATTTTCCCGATATTCGGGCAGTTCGTCGAAACCGGGTATCAGGCTGACCAGGAAATCATAAAATTCCAGCAGCGAGCTGGCGGCGCGATCGTTGCCGCCGGGCGGTGGCAGGTCCTCGATCTGAACAAAGCCGCCGGGTCCGAACAAAAGCCGGCTATCGACGATCAGCACCCCGGCGGCATCGAACAGGCGCGCGCGCGTTCCGGTCGGTTCGACCAGTCGGTGAATCATATTTTTTGCCGCATTGGGAACCAACGCCTGGTAGCGAATGAATTTGCCCGAACTATTGGTTGCCACGGCCCCTTCGCCAAGGGCGGCTGCGAACATATCGGTTCTTTTTTGCAGCGACGTCAGTTCGGCTGTGATCAGGTTTCGCCGGTATTCCCCCAGATAGAGCAAACCGGCAACCAATACCCCCAGCGCGAACAGGTTGACCGCAAGAATTCGCCGTGTAATCGGGGATATGGCGCGCCGTCGAAGGCGAATGGGTTCGGGACGAACGGCGTGGGGGTCGTGCATGATTGGAACTCAGCTTTGCCGGTAGCGGTAGCCAACCCCGTATAAGGTCTCAATGCCCGAGAATTCGGGATCGACCCGCTTGAATTTGCGCCGCAAACGTTTGATGTGGCTGTCGATGGTGCGGTCATCAACATAGATATTCTCGCCATAGGCCGCATCAATTAACTGGTCACGCGTTTTTACGTGGCCCGGGCGATGGGCCAGCGCCTGAACCAGAAGGAATTCGGTGACCGTCAGGTTAACCTCCTGGTCGTTCCATGAACAAATGTGGCGGGCCGTATCCATCATCATCGCACCGCGTTGGATAACTTCGCCCTGGGTCTCGTCGGCGTCGGCGCCCGACAGGTCCTGTCGGCGCAGCACAGCGCGGATGCGCTCGATCAACAGGCGTTGCGAAAAGGGCTTCTTGATATAATCGTCGGCCCCCATGCGAAGGCCCAGCATTTCGTCGATTTCGTCGTCCTTCGAGGTCAGGAAGATGACCGGCAGCGCACCCTTTTGGCGGATGCGCTCCAGCAATTCCATGCCATTCATGCGCGGCATTTTGATGTCCAGTACGGCCATGTCCACGGGGTGTCGTTCAAGCCCGTCCAGGGCCTCGTAACCGTCACGATAGGTGTAAACCTCAAACCCTTCGGACTCCAATGCCATGGATACCGACGTCAGAATGTTCTTATCGTCATCGACGAGGGCAATGGTATGGGGCATGGATCGTTTCCTTTTTCACGTCAGGTGCCGGACAATCACCAATATTTCAGTCGATGATATTTCAATCGCCAATATTTGGCCCTTCACAAATAAGACGCCTGTTTGTGGCAAAATTATAACGATTAAGGCGGAAATCGCTCTAAACAAATTTTTCCCGTGCATCCAGGCGCGTTTGGAATTAAATAACCGCTTGATGGCTCGCTTGATCGAGCCGTTGTCGGCGACCCGAAAAGGGTCTTCGCTCACCAAAAACGCAAAAAAATACAAACGTCCGGGCTTGAACGCGCCGCTGGGGTCTTATGACCTTCGGCGCAAATCTAAGTGCTCGGGGTCTGCGTGTGCGCACGTGCCCCCAATTGCCAGGAGAAAAACGACGTGCAGGAATTCGGACCCTTTGTAAGCCCCTACGGCCTGGACAATCACGGCATCAAGAATGCCGGAATGGTCCATTGGAACTTCCCAACCCCGGCTTTGTATGAGCAAGCCATTCGCCGTGGCGAAGCGACGCTGGCGCACGGCGGCGCGCTGGTGACACGGACCGGCCACCACACCGGTCGCTCGGCCAACGATAAATTTATCGTCGACGAACCGTCCAGCCACGACTCGGTGTGGTGGGGGGACATTAACCGACCGATGAGCGAAGATCAGTTTGATGGTCTGCACAAGCGCATGCTGGCCTATTTGCAGGGCCGTGACATTTTTGTTCAGGACTGCTTCGCCGTTGCCGATCCCAAGCATCGCTTTCCCATCCGCGTCATTACCGAATCGGCCATGCACAGCCTGTTTGCGCGCAACATGTTTTTCTGGGCGACCCGCGACGACATCGTCAATTTCAAGCCGGAATTCACAGTCATTCAAGCGGCGCGCTTCCATGCCGAACCGGAAACAGACGGTACCCGCTCGGGCGTCTTCGTGGTTGTTAATTTTGCCAAGCGGACCATCCTTGTCGGCGGCACCAGTTACGCGGGCGAAATCAAAAAATCGATCTTCAGCATCCTCAATTTCATGATGCCCGAAAAGGGCATCCTGCCCATGCACTGTTCAGCCAACATTGGCTCGGGCGGCGATACGGCGGTTTTCTTTGGCTTGTCGGGGACTGGGAAAACGACTTTGTCGGCCGACAGTTCGCGCACGCTGATTGGCGATGACGAACACGGCTGGGGGCCGGACGGCGTTTTTAATTTCGAGGATGGCTGCTATGCCAAGGTCATCAAACTAAACGAAAAGGCCGAACCGGAAATTTACGCGACGACCCGAAAATTCGGCACCATCCTGGAAAACGTGATGATGCACATGGATGACCGCCGCCTGGATCTGGACGACGATTCCCTGACCGAAAACACCCGGGCGTCTTATCCGCTGTCGCATATTCCCAACGCATCGCAAACCGGCTGCGGCGGCCACCCAAAAAATGTCATCATGCTGACGTGCGACGCCTTCGGTGTGATGCCGCCGGTCAGTCGTTTGACCAAGGATCAGGCGATGTATCATTTCCTTTCGGGCTATACCGCTAAATTGGCGGGCACGGAGGCCGGGGTAAAAGAACCCCAGGACGTTTTCTCGGCCTGTTTCGGAGCGCCCTTTCTGCCGCGCAATCCTATCGTCTATTCCGAAATGCTGGGCAAATTGCTGACTACGCACGACACCAAATGCTGGCTGGTCAACACCGGTTGGAGCGGTGGCGGCGTGGGCACCGGCAAACGCATGAAGATCGCTCATACCCGCGCCATGATCAACGCCGTGCTGGCGGGCGAGTTGGACAACGTGCCGGTTGTCACCGATCCGAATTTCGGGCTTTTGGTGCCGCAATCGTGCCCCGGTGTGCCCGATGACGTCCTTATTCCCCGCAACACGTGGGCGGACAAGGCCGCTTATGACAAAACCGCACGGAATTTGACGAGCCGGTTCGCTGCCAATTTCGTGCAATTCGAGGATCAGGTCGACGCAGGCGTTCGCGCCGCTGCGATTCGTCCGGCCGACTGACGAAGGGGGGGCTGGTTTGCGCATGACCCGGCTCCTTTTTTCGCGGTTTGGAAACGTTCGAACAGGAAATAGTGGAAAAAATCGCCTTCTGGCGATATTAATCTGCATCAATTCAGCACCGGCGTTGCAGCACGAGGCGCCGGTCGCTCGTCCAAAGTAAACACCAGCGCCGAAAACCGTTGGAAGGGAAGATGCCGAACATGGGCTATTCAGGCTTGCCAGAAAAACGGGGACTGTACGATCCCCGGAACGAACATGATTCCTGCGGCGTTGGTTTCGTCGTCGATATCAAAAATCGAAAGAGTCATGAAATCGTCCGCGAAGGGCTACAGATCCTGGTCAACCTGGATCACCGTGGCGCCGTCGGTGCTGATCCGCTGGCTGGTGATGGCGCTGGCATCCTGACGCAAATTCCCGACGCGTTTTTCCGTGCGGAATGTGCCAGCCTCGGCATCGAATTGCCCGCCGTCGGCGACTATGCCGTTGGCATGCTTTTCCTGTCGCAGGATTTTGAAACCCGTACCCGTCACGAAAATACGATCAAGCGGGTTTTTGAAGAAGAGGGCCACAAGTTCCTGGGTTGGCGCGACGTTCCGGTCGACCCGTCGTGCCTGGGGCACAGTGTAAAGCCCGATCTGCCATTTATTCGCCAGTTGTTTGTGGGGCGCGGTGAGCACGCCCCCGACCAGGATGCCTTCGAACGCAAATTGTTTGTCGCGCGCAAGCAGGCGCACCATGCGATCTGGGATCACGAGGAAAGCCGTACCGAATCGCGCTTCTACATGCCCAGCTTTTCGTCGCGCACGGTTTTGTACAAGGGCATGGTGCTGGCGGGCAATCTGGACACCTTCTATCTGGATCTCAAAGATCAGCGCTTCGAATCCGCCCTGGCCCTGGTTCATCAGCGTTTTTCGACCAATACGTTCCCGTCGTGGGAGCTGGCCCAGCCGTTCCGCTATTTGTGCCACAACGGCGAAATCAACACCCTGCGCGGCAACATCAACTGGATGCTGGCCCGCCGCCACAATATGAAATCCGATATTTTCGGCGACGACCTTGAAAAGCTGTGGCCGTTGATCGGCGATGGCAATTCAGATTCGGCGACCTTCGATAATGCGTTGGAACTGTTGCTAACGGGCGGCTATTCGCTGGCCCACGCCATGATGCTGATGGTCCCCGAAGCGTGGGACGATAACCCGCTGATGGCGAAAAAGCGCCGCGCCTTCTACGAATATCACGCGGCCCTTATGGAACCCTGGGACGGCCCCGCAGCGGTTGCCTTCACCGACGGTCGCCAGATCGGCGCGACGCTGGACCGCAACGGATTGCGCCCGGCGCGCTATATCGTGACCGACGGCGATAAAGTCATCATGGCTTCGGAAGTGGGCGTGTTGCCGATTCCCGAGGAAAAGATTGTCGAGAAATGGCGCCTGCAGCCGGGCAAGATGTTCCTGATCGACCTTGAGGAAGGCCGCATCGTCGGCGACGACGAAATCAAGGACCAACTGGCCTCGGCGCGCCCCTACCGGCAGTGGTTGAGCGAAACTCAGATCCGGGTCGAAGAGCTACCGCCCGAAGTTGCGGCCATGGCCCCGGACGCTTCGACCCTGCTGGATCGCCAACAGGCCTTCGGCTACACCCAGGAAGACGCAAAGTTTTTTCTGGCCCCGATGGCCGAGAGCGGCCAGGACCCCATCGGCTCCATGGGCCGCGATATTCCCCTGGCCGTATTGTCGCGCCGTCCGAAGGTTTTGTTCGACTATTTTAAGCAGAACTTCGCGCAGGTGACCAACCCGCCCATCGATCCGATTCGCGAACAGTTGGTGATGTCCCTGGTCTCGTTGATCGGGCCGCGACCCAACCTGCTGGATCTGGAAACCGGCGGATCGCACAAGCGCCTTGAAGTGAAGTCGCCGATCTTAAGCAACGTTGATCTCGAAAAGATCCGCCATATCCACGAAAAGGTGGATAACGCGTTTAGAACCTACACGCTGAACATCTGTTACGCGTCGGATTTGGGAGCGGCGGGGCTTGGGAAGGCGCTCGACCGGATTTGCAATATCGCCAAGGAACGCGTGCTGGCGGGCTACAACATTATTGTTCTCTCGGACCGTGCGATGGACGCCGACCATATTGCGGTTCCGTCGCTGCTGGCGACCGCAGCGGTGCACCACCATTTGATCCGCGAAGGGCTGCGCACCGAGGTTGGCATTGTGGTCGAAACCGGCGAGGTGCGTCAGGTTCACGATTTTTGCCTGTTGGGCGGTTACGGGGCCGAGGCGATTAACCCCTACCTCGCCTTCGAGACCCTTTCGGCAATTCGCTCGACCCTGAAAGATGGCCAAAAAGAAGGTATGAGCGAGGCAAAGGTCCACGCCAATTACCTTAAGGCGGTGAACAAGGGCGTGCTGAAGGTCATGTCGAAGATGGGCATCTCGACCTTCCAGTCCTATTGCGGCGCGCAAATCTTTGATGCGGTCGGCCTTTCAACCGATTTCGTCGGACAGTATTTTACCGGAACTGCGAGCAAGATCGAAGGCATCGGGCTGGCCGAAATTGCCGAGGAAACCGTGCAGCGCCATCGCGATGCGTTCGGTGGCGGCAGTATTTATCGCGACGCGCTCGACGTCGGCGGCGAACTGGCCTACCGCCTGCGCGGCGAAGAACATATGTGGACAGCCGAGACGATCTCAAAGCTGCAACGCGCGGTGCGCGCAGGTGATCGCAAGCTCTATGATGATTTCGCGGGTACGGTCAACGCCCAGAGCCGACGGTTGATGAACTTGCGCGGGCTTTTCGAATTCAAGCCCGCCGACAAGCCGTTGCCGTTGGGTGAGGTCGAACCCGCCAGCGAGATCGTCAAGCGGTTCTGCACCGGCGCCATGTCATTCGGTTCGATTTCCTACGAAGCGCACTCGACGCTGGCAATAGCCATGAACCGCATGGGCGGCAAGTCCAATACGGGTGAGGGCGGCGAAGAAGCGGAACGCTTCCAACCGCTTGCCAATGGCGATTCGATGCGTTCGGCGATCAAGCAGGTGGCCTCGGGCCGCTTCGGCGTAACGGCGGAATACCTTGTCAATTCCGACGAAATGCAGATCAAGATGGCCCAGGGAGCCAAGCCCGGCGAAGGTGGCCAGCTTCCGGGTCACAAGGTCGATCCGACCATTGCCCACGTGCGCCATTCGACGCCGGGGGTTGGCCTGATTTCGCCGCCGCCGCACCACGACATCTATTCGATCGAAGACTTGAAGCAACTTATTTTCGATCTGAAAAACGTCAATCCGGCGGGCAATGTCAGCGTCAAACTGGTGTCCGAGGTGGGCGTGGGTACGGTGGCCGCCGGTGTTGCCAAGGCGCGCGCCGACGGTGTGTTGATTTCGGGTTACGATGGCGGCACCGGGGCCAGCCCGCTGACCTCGATCATGCATGCCGGTTCGCCCTGGGAAATCGGCCTTGCCGAAACCAACCAAACCCTGGTTACCAACGACCTTCGTGGCCGTATCACGGTGCAGGTTGATGGCGGTTTGCGCACGGGGCGCGACATTGCGGTGGGAGCGATTTTGGGTGCCGATGAATTCGGCATCGCAACCGCAGCTCTGATTTCCGAAGGGTGCCTGATGATGCGCAAATGTCATCTGAACACCTGTCCAGCCGGTATCGCCACGCAAAATCCCGAACTGCGCAAACGCTTCACCGGCAAGCCCGAACACATCGTCAATTATTTCATGTTCGTCGCCGAGGAATTGCGCGAAATCATGGCGATGATGGGCTTTGCGTCGATCAACGAGATGATCGGTCGAGTTGATCGCCTGGATTTGCGCGAGGCAAGCGAACATTGGAAGGCCAACGGCCTGGATCTGAGCAGCGTTCTATATTATCCGCAAGCGCCCGACACGGTCGCCCGCTTCAAGTGTCAGGAGCAGGATCACGATCTTGAAGGCACCTTGGACTATGAATTTATCAAACAGGCCAAACCGGCCCTGGAAGAGCGCAAGCCGGTCCGTATCGAAACGGCCATTCGCAACGTCAACCGCACCGCCGGTGCCATGTTGTCGGGCGAGGTGGCCAAGCGTTACGGCCACAAGGGCCTGCCCGAGGACACCATCTACATCAAGGCCAAGGGCAATGCCGGTCAGACCTTTGGCGGCTGGCTTGCCCACGGGGTCACCCTCGATCTGGAAGGCGACGCCAATGATTATGTGGGTAAGGGCCTTAGTGGCGGCCGCATTGTTGTTCGCCCGCCCGCCGAAAGCCCTATTGTCGCCGAAGAAAGCATCATCATCGGAAACACCGTTTTGTACGGGGCTATCGCCGGTGAGTGTTATTTCCGCGGGGTTGCCGGGGAGCGTTTCTGCGTTCGTAATTCCGGCGCCATGACAGTGGTTGAAGGTGTTGGCGATCACGGATGCGAATACATGACCGGCGGCGTCACCGTGGTTCTTGGCAAAACGGGGCGCAACTTCGCGGCGGGCATGAGCGGCGGCATCGCCTATGTGCTCGACGAAGACGGCGGCTTTGCCAAGCGATGCAACACGGAAATGGTCACGTTGGAGGAAATTCCCGACGACGAGATGATGCCCGATGCGATCGACCGCAAACAGCTGTTTAACGATATGCTCAGCGACGATGCGCCACGGCTGAAATGGTTGATCGAGCGGCATCTGCACTACACGGGCAGCGCTGTCGCCCGCAGAATTCTGGATGATTGGGAAGATAGCTTGTCAAAGTTCGTCAAAGTTCTGCCGGTCGATTATCGAAAGGCGCTGGAAAAAACAAAAACGGGCGGACTGCGGCCACGCGAGCGGGCCGGTGATAGCCCGCGGGAGGGATGATCATCCATGGGTAAGCCAACAGGATTTGTCGAAATTCAACGCCATGGGCATGCCTACGAGCCGGTCAGCGACCGCATTCGGCACTTTGACGAGTTCGTCCTGCCGATGGAGGAAAGTGACCTCAGGCGTCAGGGTGCGCGCTGCATGGACTGCGGCATCCCGTTTTGTCACGACGGATGCCCGGTCAGCAACATTATCCCCGACTGGAACGACCTCGTTTATAACAATCGTTGGCGCGACGCGCTGGACGTTCTGCATTCGACCAACAACTTCCCGGAATTCACGGGCCGCATCTGTCCGGCCCCGTGCGAGCAATCGTGCACCCTGAATTTGCAACACGAGCCGGTGACCATCAAAAACATCGAATGCGCGATTATCGACAAGGCCTGGGAAGAAGGTTGGGTCAGGCCGCAAATTCCGGCCCACCGCACCGGCAAAAGGGTTGCCGTGGTCGGTTCGGGTCCGGCGGGTCTGGCCTGTGCCCAGCAATTGGCGCGGGCCGGTCATCAGGTCGTTGTTTGTGAAAAGAATGCGCGCATCGGCGGTTTGCTGCGCTACGGCATTCCCGATTTCAAAATGAACAAGTTGATGATCGACCGCCGCATGGGTCAGATGCAGGCCGAGGGCGTGAAGTTCCTGCCCGGCGTTCATGTTGGCATCGATGTTTCAGCCGAAAAGCTGCTTGAAGATTTCGACGCCGTTGTGCTGGCTGGCGGATCAGAGCAACCGCGTGATTTGCCGGTGCCGGGCCGCGAGTTGGACGGCGTTCATTTCGCCATGGATTTCCTGTCCCAGCAAAACCGCCGTCTGGCTCAGGAAAATCTGCGCGGACTCAAGGAAATCAAGGCCGAGGGCAAGCGCGTCATCGTCATCGGCGGCGGCGACACCGGGTCCGATTGCATCGGCACTTCGATCCGTCAGGATGCGCGTTGGGTGACCCAGTTTGAAATTCTGCCCCAACCGCCAGTCCTGGAAGACTCGGCGATGACCTGGCCCGACTGGCCCAACAAGCTGATGACCTCGTCGTCGCAGGAAGAAGGCTGCCGCCGTGAATGGACCGTGGCAACCAAACGATTCACCGGCGAAGACGGCGTCGTCACGGGCCTGGAAGCGGTGCGTGTTGAATGGCACACAGACGCCGATGGCCGCATGAGCATGACCGAAATCCCTGACTCTGAGTTTGAGGTCAAGGCCGATCTGGTGTTGCTGGCCATGGGTTTCGTTCATCCGGTGCACGAGGGGATGCTGGCGCAGTTCGACGTTGAGCTTGATGCGCGCGGCAACGTCGCCGCCCAAACCGACGATTACCACTCCTCGGTCGAGAGGGTCTTCACCGCTGGCGATATGCGGCGTGGCCAGTCCCTGGTTGTGTGGGCGATTAACGAAGGCCGCCAATGCGCCCGCTCGGTGGACGAATTCCTGATGGGCCAGACCGACCTTCCGCGTTGATTTCGACCTGATTTGACCAAACATCGGCGGGTCACGCCGAAATATGCTTGGGCGGTTGCTTCCCAAATGCTATAAACGTTCCACATTTTGGGCGTTACGGTCGTGCATCTTCTACATATTGCGGTATTGGCGCTGATTCAGGGAATCACCGAATTCCTGCCCATCAGCTCGTCGGGGCATCTGGTCATGGTGCCGCCGCTGACCGGCTGGCCCGACCAGGGTTTGATCATCGACGTTGCCGTGCATATCGGAACGCTGGGCGCCGTCGTTGTTTATTTCTGGCGCGATTTGTGGGCCATGGTGGCCGGCATATTGCGTGCGCTTACCGGACGCAAAGACCCCGCCGCCCGCCTTGCCGTGCAGATCGTGCTGGCGACGCTTCCCGTGATTGCCGCTGGTTACGCGTTGAACCACTTCATGCCCCAGGGCATTCGCAGCCTCACGGTCGTTGCCTGGGCGACGCTGGGCTTTGGCATCGTGCTGCTGATTACCGACAAGCTCGGCATGACCATCCGGCGCATCGAACACCTGGGTTTCGGCGACACCTTCGTCATCGGCATGGCCCAGATATTGGCGCTCATTCCGGGAACCAGCCGCTCCGGCATTACCATGTCGGCGGCCCGCATTCTCGGCTTTGAACGGGCCGACGCGGCGCGCTTTTCCATGCTGCTGTCGATCCCCGCAATCTTGGGCGCAGGAACCCTCAAAGGCCTGGAGCTCTACCAATCGGGCAGCGCCGAGCTCACCAGCGCCGCCATCCTGGCCGCTGCGTTGTCCTTCGTCACGGCGCTGGTCGCCATTACCCTGCTAATGGCCTGGCTGCGGCGCTCCACCTTCACGCCTTTCGTCATTTACCGGGTCATCCTCGGCGGCATCCTGCTTGGCTTCGCCTACGGTGGCGGTCTCTGAGCAATGATCATTGATCAGCTGACATTGCGCCAACGCCTGACCTGGCTGGCGCACCTGTGGAAGGCCTGCACAAAGCAACACCACAAGGAACTGGCGCCGCTGTTCGCGCGATATCTGCCGGAAGGGGCCGTGGTGTTCGATGTCGGGGCTCATTCGGGGCAGTTTGCAAAGCTGTTTTCGGGTCTAACGCCAAAGGGCCGCGTTTTTTCATTTGAACCCGGCAGTTACGCCCGCTCGATCCTGGGTTACGCCGTGAAATTCAATGGCAAAAAAAACGTCATCATCGAACCCTATGGCCTGGGCAGCCAATCGGCGTCGTTTGTTCTGAATGTCCCGGTCAAGAAATCGGGCTCGCTTGGTTTCGGCCTCAGCTTCGTCGGCGACGTGTCCGCCACCGGACGCCCCGTCATCAGCGAAACAGTCACCATCCGAACCATTGACGAGGTCGTGCAAGAACGCGGCCTGAACCGCCTGGACTTCATCAAAGCCGACATCGAAGGGTTTGAACTGGAAATGCTCAAAGGAGCCCGCCAAACCCTCAAAACCCTGCGCCCGACGGTCTACGTCGAAGTCGTCGACGACCACCTCCGCCGCGCCGGCGGCAGCGCGGACGAGCTGTTCCAACTCATGGATGATTTGCGATACCACCAAGCCAACCTAACCACCGGCGAAATCCTCCCCCCCGGCCAACAAGAACACGGCGACCTATTGTTTGTGCCGGAAAGCTAAAGGGAACCAAGCCCCAGCCGTCGCCCCGGCCCCCGCAACTAAATCACCCAGTCTCCCGGAGGGGCGCGCAGCGCCTTGACTAGCGACCAAGCGGGAGTGCAGGCTGCGTGCCGCTTGAACGCAATGCACAAAGAACGACCGGGCTCCGCCCAGACCCGCAAAGGGGCGAGGCCCCTTTGAACGCTGATGCCCCGCGAGGGCAAATCGGGCCAGCCGAAAAAGGCGAACCACGGAGAACACAAAGGCTTAACAGAAAAGAGAAAAATATTTTCGAAAATTACCAAAGCGTGTATCGTTCTGTTGATGCGGAAATTAAGGATGGCAATTGAGTAAGGTGTCCCCCGAAATTCTCTAAATTGTAAATTTCCGCCGTAATCCAATGGCTTGATTTTGGGAAGAGGTAATGTTTATCCCGTGGGATTTATACCAAGATGAACTCCCAGCAATGTTGAGGCGTGTTATCTCGATTCCCGGCTGGAAGGCTTGGAAGAAGAGATATGAAATGCTTGGTCAGCAAAGGAGAATGAACCCATTAATTCAGAGTTTTATTACTGAGCAGCATTGGATGGAATTAGGGGTTATATGGCTTCGCGATTATCACCGCCACACCAATAGGCTTCCCTCCTCGAAAAAGGACCGCCAAATTTACCAACTCTATTCCTTCATCGCTGCAACAGCGCAGGTTTATTCCAAACTCAATGCAGATGGCAAAAATGAAATAAAAGGCATGATTATTGATGGGCTCAAGTCAGATAAGGGACTCATCCCACTCGCCTATGAAATGGAGATTGCCGCGGGGCTCATGAGGTTTGGATACGACACGATTTTTCAGGATATTGAAAAAGGTGGAGGATTTGACTTCCTTGCCATCAAGGACGAAGTCGAAGTCGAAGTGGAATGCAAGACGATAGGCTCCGACGCAGGAAGGAAAATACACAGGAAAGCTCTGATCGCCCTAGGAGAGAAACTAACGCCATTTATTGAAGAATGGGCAGCGGCCAAGAAGGGGGGGTGCTTGATCCACCTAACAATTCCCAAAAGCCTGAGCCGGAATGATAAGGACACTTTATCTATTGCTAAGGCAGTTAGAGAGCACATTTTCTCCGGTGCTCTCCCAGAAGGAAACGCGTCATTTAATGTTGCTGCTCACTTCTTCAAAATGTCCGAATTTCCAATCAGCAGGGAGGATTCCGAGGTCGAAGCGCAACTGACCACAAAGGCTATTGTGGAAAAGAAATTGGGGCATGAGGTCAGTAATATTATTAGCCGATACCGTCCCGGCGATTACGCGGTAATAGTTGCTATAGAGAGCGCAGAACAAGATAGTGTTGTGGAGTCCGCCTACAAATTACTTAAAGATTCAGCGGCTAGACAGTTTTCAAAAGAGCGGCCCGGCCTTCTTTTCATTCGCTTTAACGAATAAACGGGTCAACAGTTGGAGGGAATAGCGGAAATTGATAACCAAGACGGAAAGGCAACAGGTCTTAAGATTCTCGCCAATAGATTGCTTCAAAAGCACCCTCACTTACATACGATCCTATTTACTTCGCATATGCATCCGTACTCAGAAGCCCCCAATCTAGTACGCGGGCGTTCGATGGTTTATCAGTTCAGCAATTCAGAACATCCACTAGCAAAGAGCGGGTATGTCTTTAAGTTCAAAGAACCTCCTGAAAACATTTAATCATTCTTCAATTACGTCGCAATTACGTCGACAGTTTACTTTTTTCCGTGCTTTTTGCCGCTAGTGGTTACCGCCTAACGGAAGAGTCCAAATTTGGATTCCCAATGCTGGGTTCATGTGCGAGTCTGGCGCATGCGCACCGGAATATCCTTCACTGTCAGTTCCGACGACCGTGTTCGTCTTGA
>FLOH01000373.1_pt1 | contig 87072 bp, 67 predicted proteins | sample 756751 | NCBI WGS metagenome assembly FLOH01 (sample SAMEA4026879, study PRJEB14308) | marine metagenome | biome: coastal water; material: water | depth 74 m
TCGGCGACGCCGGGGTAGCCGAGGGGATCCAAGCCGTTGACGCAGCCCATCAAGCATTTCAGACCTGGTCGTTGACCCCCGCACGAGTCCGCGCGGAAATTCTGCGAAGAGCCTTTGACATTATGACCGCAGAAATTGATGACTGTGCCAGGCTCATTGCGCTCGAGAATGGCAAGGCGTGGCGTGATGCCAAAGGAGAAGCGCTCTACGCGGCTGAGTTTTTCCGTTGGTTCTCGGAGGAAGCACCCCGGGTTGAAGGCGGTTTCCGCTATGCCCCCAACCGCGATAAAACGATTATCACCGATTACCGCCCGATGGGCGTTGCCTACATGGTTACCCCGTGGAATTTTCCGGCCGCCATGATTACCCGTAAGTTGGGGCCGGCATTGGCGGCAGGTTGTACGGCGGTGATCAAGCCCCCGGGCGAGACTCCATTGACCGCGCTTTGGATTGGTGAAATCCTTGAACGCGCAGGCGCACCTGCCGGGGTTGTCAACATTGTGACAACCTCTCAATCAGGTGAAGTGTCAAGTGCAATCTTGGCTGACCCGCGGGTCGCCACCTTGTCATTCACCGGATCAACCTACGTGGGAAAGCTGCTGTTGAAGCAAACCGCTGAGCGCGTTCTGCCGAGTTCAATGGAGTTAGGTGGGAATGCCCCGTTCCTTGTGCTTGAAGGGTCCAATGTTGATCAGGCTGTTGACGGTGCCATGGTCGCAAAAATGCGTAATGGTGGCTCCGCGTGCACGGCGGCAAATCGGTTCTACATCCATGAGTCCATTAGCGGGGAGTTCGCGGACAAGTTTGAAGCGGCATTGCGCGGACTCAAGATTGGTCCTGGAATTGATGAAAGTAATGAGCTCGGTGCCATGGTGAGTGATAAGGAGCGCGACAAAATTTTGGAGCTGGTTGGCGAAGCAGAAAACGAGGGAGCTCAGGTCACAGAAGCGGGTACGGCACCGACAACGGGCGCATTTGTTGCACCTCGAATTGTGCGCGGGATTGAACACGGCTCGGTGCTCACCCGCAATGAAATATTTGGTCCGGTTGCCCCAATTGTTTCGGTATCAAGTACTGATGAAGCAGTGGACATGGCCAATGACACCGAATACGGCCTGATGTCGTATGTCTTTGCGAAAGACAACGGCGAGGGCATCGCAGTGCGCCAAGTGGCATCGGGCGCCATCACTAACTTTTACTTCTTTTAAGAACTTCTTCTCAGACACGAAGGGATCTCTTTTCATGACAGACATTGAGCGCTACACATACGATGTCGTGGTGATCGGGGCCGGCGGGGCCGGACTACGAGCTGCGATTGAATCACGTGAGCAGGGCAAGAGCACCGCGGTGATCAGCAAGTCGCTGTTAGGCAAGGCGCACACGGTGATGGCCGAAGGCGGTATTGCCGCATCGATGGCCAATGTCAATAGCAAGGACAACTGGCAGGTGCATTTTTGTGACACCATGCGGGGTGGAAAGTTCCTCAACCACTACCGGATGGCCGAGCTTCATGCCAAGGAAGCGCCGCAACGAGTCTGGGAGCTTGAGTCGTGGGGGGCGCTTTTCGACCGAACACCGGAAGGCAAGATTAGCCAACGAAACTTTGGCGGGCACGAGTATCCGAGACTGGCCCACGTAGGGGACCGCACCGGCCTTGAATTGATTCGCACCTTGCAACAAAAAATTGTTGGGCTGCAGCAGGAGGACAAGAAGATCAGCGACGACTACGAGTCGCGTCTGAGGGTATTCGCCGAGTGCACGATCACGGACATCCTGCTCGCCGGTGAAGGGGAGGATCGTCGGGTTGCCGGGGCGTTCGGCTACTGGCGCGATACTGGCAAATTTGTGTTGTTCGAAGCACCCACGGTGATCATCGCTACTGGTGGAATTGGCAGGTCGTTCAAGGTTTCGAGCAACTCATGGGAGTACACCGGTGATGGCCACGCGCTCGCACTGCGATCGGGCGGGTCGTTGGTGAATATGGAATTCATCCAGTTCCATCCCACGGGGATGGTGTGGCCACCGAGTGTCAAGGGACTGCTCGTTACCGAGTCCGTCCGCGGTGATGGCGGGGTGCTGACCAATTCCGAAGGTCGCCGCTTCATGTTCGATTACATTCCCGATGTCTTTAAGGAGCAGTACGCCAAGACCGAGGAAGAGGCCGACGGTTGGTATACCGACCCGGAAAACAATAAACGGCCACCAGAGTTGCTACCGCGCGACGAGGTTTCCCGATCAATCATGGCTGAGGTCAAAGCGGGCCGCGGCTCCCCACACGGTGGGGTGTTCCTTGATGTGTCCAAGCGGCTTCCTGCCGAAACGATCAAGGAAAAGCTGCCGTCAATGTGGCATCAGTTTAAAGAACTTGCCGACGTTGATATCACTTTGGAGTCCATGGAAGTCGGACCGACCTGCCATTACGTCATGGGTGGAGTCGAGGTCGATCCGGACACAGCAGCTGCGGACGGCGTGCCGGGTCTGTTCTGTGCCGGCGAGGCAGCAGGCGGTCTGCACGGTTCCAACCGACTGGGTGGTAACTCGTTGTCGGACTTGCTGGTCTTTGGGCGCCGGGCTGGTATCGGCGCAGTTGACTACCTCAACGAACTCGATGAGGCCGGGGCGATCCGCCCATCGGTTAGTGAGCAGGAATTGGACGCTGCGGTGGCAGTAGCATTGGCGCCTTTTAGCCAAACCGAAGGTGAGAATCCCTACACGGTTCAACAGGATCTGCAGGAGGTGATGGCCGATCTGGTCGGCATTATTCGAACCGGAGACGAAATGCGAAGTGCACTAGATCGCCTAGCGGAATTGCGGGAACGTGTAGCAAATGTGGCAGTGATGGGTGGACGCGAGTACAACCCTGGCTGGCATTTGGCCCTGGACCTGCACCATCAAATGCTGGTATCTGAATGCGTGGCTAAGTCTGCCTTGGCTCGCGAGGAGTCGCGCGGGGGTCACACTCGCAACGACTTCCAAGGCATGGATCCGAATTGGCGGATGGTCAACCTGATCTGCCGACTAGGCAGTGACGAGGTCGACGTGACCAAACAGGATTTGCCGTGGATGTCCGACGAACTGATCTCGCTCTTCCAGGTCAGTGAGCTCAGCAAGTACATGACCGAAGTCGAACTCAGCCGAGTGCCCGAAGGAGTGGCGTAGCCATGGGATTAAAACGTAATTTCCGCGTGTGGCGCGGCAACAGTGAGGGCGAGGGTGCTCTTGCGGACTACGAAGTTGATGTGCTCGAGGGCGAGGTTGTACTCGACGTTATCTTCCGAATTCAGGCGACGCAGGCGACGGACCTTGCTGTGCGATGGAATTGTAAGGCGGGGAAGTGTGGTTCGTGCAGCGTTGAGATCAATGGGAAACCCACCCTAATGTGCATGACCCGGATGAACACTTTCGAGGAGAACGAAACCATCACGGTGACACCTCTTCGGACCTTCCCCGTCACACGTGATTTGGTCACCGACGTCTCCTTTAACTACGCCAAGGCTCGCGAAGTCCCGGCGTTCACTCCACCTGTTGGCTTGGAGCCCGGCGATTACCGCATGTCGCAGGAAGATGTCTCTCGCAGCCAGGAGTTTCGCAAGTGCATTGAATGCTTCCTGTGCCAGGACACCTGTCACGTAATTCGCGACCACGAGGAGAACAAGACGAACTTCGCTGGACCGCGCGTCCTGATGCGCGTCGCCGAACTCGAAATGCACCCACTGGACACCCTTGATCGCACCCGGATGGCGCAAGAAGAGCTGGGCTTGGGCTACTGCAACATCACCAAATGCTGCACGGAGTCATGTCCTGAGCACATAAAGATCACGGATAACGCGTTGATTCCACTCAAGGAGCGGGTGGTTGACGTTAAGTACGACCCGGTCAAGTGGCTCGGCAACAAGATCCGGGTGCGGAGCAGCAAAGACTGATTTCTTTGTTGGGGGAACAAAGTCAACGTTGATGCATACAGGTTTTGTCAGTAGCCCATGGCTGCCGCGGATACCTTCGGTCCAACTGGGACAGCGCAGACTTAGCCGATTTTGATGAGGGATACCAGTTAGCTGAGCCGGGAGTGTTCCCATACACGCGCGGGGTGTATCCCAGCATGTACACGGGCCGACCATGGACCATGAGGCAATACGCCGGTTTTGGTACGGCGGCTGAATCCAATGAGCGCTACCGGCAACTTCTAGCAGCGGGTACGACCGGTCTTTCTGTTGCATTTGATTTACCGACCCAAATGGGCATGGACTCTGATAGCGCCCTTGCGCACGGAGAGGTGGGCAAAGTCGGTGTTGCGATTGACTCGATGGAAGACATGCGCACCCTGTTCAACGACATTCCCCTTGATCAGGTCTCAACATCCATGACGATCAATGCGCCTGCTGCGATTTTGTTGCTCATGTATCAATTGGTTGCAGAAGAAAATGGAATTGATGCAAGCACACTCAATGGCACGATTCAAAACGATATTTTGAAGGAGTACATTGCTCGCGGCACATATATTTACCCGCCGCAAGAGTCATTACGTTTGATCACGGATATTTTTTCCTACTGTAAAGCGGAGCTTCCCAACTGGAACACGATTTCAATCTCCGGCTATCACATGGCTGAAGCCGGAGCTAACCCTGCGCAAGAAATTGCATTCACTCTTTCTAATGGCAAGGCCTATGTGCAAGCGGCTATTGATGCGGGTCTTGATGTAGACGACTTTGCACCGCGCTTGGCTTTCTTTTTTGTCTCGCGCACGAGCTTTTTGGAGGAAGTCGCAAAGTTTCGTGCAGCCAGAAGGATGTGGGCACGAATAATGCGTGATGAGTTTGGCGCCAAAAACCCCAAGTCACACATGCTCCGCTTCCACACTCAAACTGCCGGTGTTCAGCTCACTGCGCAACAACCCGAAGTGAACCTCGTTCGGGTTGCTGTGCAAGGACTTGCAGCTGTTCTTGGGGGCACCCAGTCACTTCACACAAATAGTTTTGATGAAGCTATTGCCCTGCCTACCGAAAAGGCTGCGCGCCTTGCTTTGCGAACCCAGCAGGTGCTCGCTTACGAAACCGACATTACGACCACAGTAGATCCGTTTGCGGGATCTTATGTTGTGGAGAGTCTCACAGACGAAGTGGAAGCAAAAGCGCTGGAACTCATGGAACAAGTTGATCTTCGTGGCGGTGCCGTAGCCGCAATCGAGCAGGGATTCCAGAAAATGGAAATTGAAAACACTGCTTATGCGATCTCCCAACAGATTGATTCGGGTGAGAGAATCGTGGTCGGTGTGAATAAATACACGGTCAGCGAAGAGGAGCATTACGAGCCACTTCGGGTTAATCCCGCAATCGAGGCCGAGCAATGTGAACGACTGTCGACTTTACGTGCGGCTCGCGACAATGCACGGGTGTCCGAACTCTTAGCCAAGATTACTGAAGCGGCGCGAGGGGATGCCAATTTGTTGTACCCCATGAAAGAAGCTTTGAAGGCCAAAGCAACGGTCGGTGAAGTATCTGATGCGTTGCGGGCAGTCTGGGGCAAGTATCAGCCGAACGAATTCTTTTAATTAACGAGTTCGCAGAATGACAAACTGAAACCGGCCTTCGACAAAATAAGATTTGCTGTACATGAAGGGTTTTCCATCTTTATCAAAATGAACTTGATCAAGTAAGAGAAAGAGGCCTTGCTCCGGCTTTTGCGGCCCCCAAGCTATTTCTTGTGAGGAGACGGCATGTAGTTCGGCTATAGCGCGAGCTGGAGTGATGCCGATTGTTTCAAATACTTTGAATACTGAGCCCTGCCCCATTCTTTCGAGCATTTGTGCGTCGAGTGTTTTAATCGGAATTACGTCATATGAATATGCGACAACCTCGCCGTCCGCGAAGACAGCGCGTTGCAGGTCAAGGACCTGTTCTCCAGCCATCAAATCTAGGCGGGCGCTCTCATGCTCGCTGGCGGCTCTTGTTTCACCTTTGTGGCGCTCCATTGAGGGTTCGAAGCCCATTTCGCGGATGGTTTCGGTAATTGATCTTAATTCCTGGATCCCTGCCTTTATTTCAGTTCCGAAATCCGAAACGAATGTCCCTGATCCATGGCGAACATCTACGAGGCCTTGTGACTCCAAGAGCTTGATCGCAGTTCGTACGGTGACACGTGAGACCCCGTAGTCAAGGGCGATTTCTGTCTCGCTTGGTAGGCGGGCCCCTGGAGAAAATTCACCCTGCATGATTCGTGAACGAAGGTGCTTGGCGACCTGGCGGCCGAGGCTGCCGGACTCGCTGGGCGCATTCAATGCCGAGCGGTTGGACCCAGTGCGATCAGAGATTGACACCGGCGCATCATCTCGCACCTTGGGGAGATTTTGCACAGGGGGATCTGTTGCGGGTCTCGTTTCGGTATCAAATGCCTGGGATTTGGGCGTTGGGGTTGACATACCAGAGGCACCGATCTAATTTAGGTTGAGTTGTAGGACGACTTACGTCATAGGAGTGATGAGTGACCGAAATACAGGCAGTTCGCTGGGACAAAGAAACCCTGGTCCTATTGGACCAAACGAAGCTACCCGGCGAGGAAGTTGATTTTGTCGCTCACACGGTTGACGAAGTTGTAGATGCGGTGAATCGGCTAGTGGTCCGAGGAGCTCCGGCGCTTGGCGCTGTCGGGGCATTCGGGGTCGTCGTTGCGTTGGACCAAGGTGTACGTGAATCCTGGACCGCCGAGCAGCTCAGCCAGCAGATTCTTCGGGTCCGTAACGCACGCCCAACAGCGGTGAATCTAGCGTGGGGTGTAGATCGGGTTCAACCATTTGCGGAGCACGGACGCGATGAGGTGCTTTCGCACGCACATCAAATAGTTGTTGAAGACACTGCAGCCAACCGTAAATTATCTGAACTGGGGGCAGACTGGATTCTCCAACGTACAGGCGTGAGTAAATTACGAGTTCTCACACACTGCAACACTGGGGCTCTTGCTACAACAGGTTGGGGGACGGCCCTTGGGGTCATTAGAGAATTACACGAGCGGGGAGCGCTGGAAGTCGTCTATGTGGACGAAACCAGGCCCTTGCTGCAGGGAGCACGCCTCACCGCCTGGGAGCTAGAACGTGAAGGGATTGATTACCGGGTTCAAGCCGATGGCGCTGCTGCGTCAACTATTTTGCGCGGACTGGTTGACTTTGCCATCATTGGTGCGGATCGGATCGCTCGAAACGGAGATTCGGCCAACAAGATCGGATCAGTAGGTGTTGCTTTGGCCTGCCAAGCCGCCGGAATCCCATTTATGGTCGCTGCCCCGTCATCCACTGTGGACCTTGATACGGCAAGTGGCGAGGAAATCGAGATCGAATTACGCGATGGCGCCGAAGTCACTGAACTCGCTGGAGTGAGCATCGCTCCGGTGGGCGCCCAAGGGTTTAATCCGGCATTTGACGTCACGCCCGCCAAGTACATCTCTGCTATCGTCACCGAAAAATGTGTTGTCGAGCCGAAAGACTCACCCGATGTCAGTGCGCTAGTTCACGGAGGTAGCAAATGAGCGGTGTCATGGAGATACCTGAAGCGCTGCAGCAGCTGGTGGATCGCAGTAATTTAATCGGTGACGATATGTCCTTAGTCGTGTATGGCGGCGGCAACACTTCATCTAAGGGTCAGGTCAAAGATCATCTTGGACGAGTGCAAGAAGTTATGTGGGTCAAGGGATCTGGCGCAGATATGCGCGGTTCAATAGTTAGCGACTATCCCGGATTGCGACTGAGTGAACTCGTTGCGCTGAGGGACCTCGATGAACTCACCGACGAGCAGATGACCGATTTCGTGACTCGGGCGCTCATGGACCCAAGCTCGCGCCGACCCTCAATTGAGACGCTGCTCCATGCGTTTCTGCCCTTTAAGCATATTGATCATGTCCACGCGGATGCAATTTGTGCGTTAACAAATCACGCAGATGGGAAGCGCATCACGGCCGAAGCGTTAGGCGAAGGATTCGCCTACGTTGACTGGATGCGGCCAGGTTTTGAACTCAGCAAGATTGTGGGTGACCTTGCCAATTATGACGGAGTGGTGCTGGCCCATCATGGACTTGTCAATTGGGCCGAAGACTCAGACGCATGCTTAGCGCGCACGCGGGAAATTGTTGCTCAGGCACAGAACTTTGTAAGCGAGTACAAAATTCCAGCGGGACCACCTGCTAGGCATGACGATCTTGATCCGACTGAAATTAGAACATTGCTCTTGCGGTTGCGGGGGTCGGTCTCGCGTGAGCAACATCGAATTGTGCGAGTGGACGAACGACTGCGTGATGTTGCCGATCACCCAAAACTTGATGCAATAGTGGCGGGCTCGGTCTCGAGCGCGGATCACATGCTACGGATTAAGCCACTTTCGTTGGCATTATCAGATCAAGCTCGAGGACGCGAAGATGGAATCCGTGAAGCTGTTGATACCTATCGCGCTGGTTATGACGCCTATGTGGAGCGCAATCTGGATCTCATGCCTGAAGGATTCTCCGGGCATGATTCACATCCGCGAGTAGTAATGGTTCCAGGATTAGGCGCGATTACTACGGGAATCAATCACGCCGATGCCAAAGTTGCGGCGGACATCGCGCTTCATACGCACACGGTCGCAGCGACCGTATTGGACACCTTTGGCCCACCAGAGCCACTGCCAGATGCAGAAACATTCAGGTTCGATTATTGGCCTATGGAGCTTTACAAACTGTCATTGAAACCGGCTCCCAAAGAGTTTGCGGGCCGGGTGGTTGCAGTGACGGGCGCGGGCTCAGGTATCGGCCGCGGCATCGCTATGCACCTTGCGGCCAATGGCGCGTCTCTCGTCCTGGCAGATTTAGACATGGAATCACTAGAGGGCGTGGGCGCAGAGATTACCGGTGCGGGGGGACCCGAGCCGCGTCTTGTAGGCGGTGACCAATCGGACCCACTCGTTGTTTCATCCACGGTTCAATGTGCAATTGACTCTTTCGGGGGTATTGATGCAATTGTGCCTAATGCAGGAGTCGGGGTCCCCGGTAATCTCGACGATCTCACTCTCCAACAATGGGAATTAGGCCTGCGCGTTAACTTAACCAGCGCGTTCCTACTCACGCAGGAAGCAATCCGTGCCTTCAAGATTCAAGGTATTGGGGGCGCTATTGCATATGTCGCTAGCAAGAATGCCTTCGGACCAGGTGCAGGTTTTGGTGCTTATTCTGCTTCTAAGGCCGGCATGATTCAACTAATGCGGATCGCAGCGATTGAGGGCGGCAAATTTGGGATCCGGGCGAACGCGGTTAACCCAGACGCTGTCTTTGATAATTCCAAACTGTGGGAGGGCGGATTGCGTGAGGAACGGGCAGCCGCTCATGGAATCGCACCGGAGGAACTCGAAGATTTCTACGCTGCACGGAACCTCCTCAACCGTCGAGTGACCACGGTCGACGTGGCGTCATCTGTGGCATTTTTACTTTCGGAGAAGGCGTCAAGAACAACTGGATGCGTGATCACAGTTGACGGTGGAGTCTCGGCTGCATTTCCGCGCTGAGATTCGGCTAAATCATCTCTCGATCTAACTCAGGCGGTGCTCACGCGAGCGCGCACAAATTGACGGGAACGATCACAATGATGCGACGGCATCAACTAAGCGTTGGGCGTTGATGGATAGGTCTCCACGGTGGAGTGCTCCGCCAATTAGCAGGGTGAGGTCGTTGCCGTAGACCTCGATCATCTCAGGAACGCGATCCAGGGTCATGCCACCACCTGGGCTGGGAAAGATTGGAGCTAGTTCGCCAAGTGGCACGGCGCATGCCTGGGCGATTTCTTCACATTGTTGTTGTGAGAATGAAAAGCGTCCGCCGTAATTAGGGAAAATACTGATATCGGCACCGGCCAGTCGCATGATCGTGCCGAACACGATTCCGTGACTAATACCCTGCTGGGGATTGACCACCGTTGAGCCTAAAAATGAGGGGTGCGACATTATGGGGAGGTTTAGTTCGGAGTCTTCGGCCAAGACGCGCAAGCTGTCGAATCCGGTGAGGCCGGGCAGGACAAGTAGGGCGCCAGCGCCCCACTCTTTTGCTTGATGGGCGGCCTCTACCAGTTGATCCGCCGGCACGTTGAGTGCGGGCATGTACACCGAGTGGTGGTCGCTACTTGCGTCTATTTCGCAAACAAGACGTGAAATTGTTTGTACGCGTTCAGCCCAAGGAGCCCATGGTTGGCTAGCTAATCCGTGGTCGTCTTTAATCATGTCGAAGCCGGCACGGGCGAGTGTGACTGCGGTTGCACCTAATTCCTTGGGGGAGAGACCCATGGGTTTCAAAGCGGTACAGAGTAACGGGCGAGTTGGTGCGTTAAAAAGTGAACGCACACCTGAGATTCCAAATCGTGGTCCACTAAAGCCAGCGAGAAATGCGGCGGGCAGTTGCAAGTCAACTATGCGGACCCCATTGAGTAGTGACACATTCCCCCACAGCACGTTGAGGAATTGCACTAAACCACCGCCGGTCACTCCGAGCGGGTAACTGATCTGGACCACTTGTTGGTCAATGCCTTCAATGCGCCCAACAACTTCGTTTTGAATCCAGGTGGGAGCGAGGTCAAAGGGAAACTCGATCGTTTGCTCGGCGCGAATCGCTTCGGCAACTGCCTGCGGTTCCACGCCAATACCAGGATCTATCCGGTAGGTGACGACTATGCGAGTTGAATCTGCACCCTCACCAGGATTAGTTGGCTCGGGCGCGCTCATAGTGCCTCTGCTTTCGCCTCGCTGTGCAGTGCAGCTACCCGAATCTGTGCAAGATCGGAATCAGGAATACTCAGACTTGAGCCGGTGAGGGTTTCCGCGCGATCAACCAATGCACGGGCATCAAGTTGGTACTCCTTGAGTAAGTAGGGCAGTGAAGCCCCGTGGGCGTAAGTGTCATTAAGCCCAATTCGGGAGAGAGGTACCGCCATCGCATTCTCGGCCATTACTTCGGCGACAGCTGAGCCAAGACCACCGGTGACCAAATGATTTTCCATTGTGATGACGCCTTTGCGAGCGCTAGCTAAGGCGGCTGTCACAGTCGGATCGGAGAAAGGCTTGAGAGTGGAGACATGAAGGTGGGTAACTTTGAGACCGCGATCAACTATGGCCGGAACTGCCCGCATGGCCTCTTCGGTACAGATCCCCGAAGTCACAATCACGATGTCGGCCGGTTCATTAATGTCCTCACCCGCGCAGGTCAGCACCCGTGCCTTGTTGAACTCCATCGGGGTATCGAATAGTCGAGGGACTTCGCCACGAAGCATGCGCAGATAGACGGGACCATCAATTGCGTGGGCGACATCAAGGATGCTCTCCACCTCGGTGGCATCCCCCACTTCTAGCACCGTCATATTGGGAATTACCCGCATGATTGCGATGTCGTCGATTGATTGATGGGTGACCCCGCCAGGGGTTGCAATTCCAGGCAAGAAGCCGACCAGGCGTACTTTGAGGTTTGGGTAGGCCACGGACATTTGAAGTTGGTCTAGGGGTCTGCGATAGAGGAAAACAGAGAAAGTGTGCAGCCATGGTTCAAAACCTTCTCGCGCCAGTCCTGCGGCAAAACCCATCATGTTTTGCTCAGCCATTCCCATTGAAAAATAGCGATCGGGATAGGTCTCACGCCACTTGCCGACTTCACAAGAGTTAGTGAGGTCGGCTGTGAGAACCAGCACTTCAGGTTTGTCTGCGGACCAGTTAATAAAATTCTCAACATGTGGCCGGATCACAATCTCGGGGCTCAAACTACGTGCGCTCATCGACTGTCCTCCATTTGGGCAAATGCATCGGCATAACGTTGACGCTCTTCCTCACCGGTAAAACGCAGGTAGTGCAAGTTCGGGGATCGCTCATTGAGAACAGGCACCCCGCGAACCGGGTCGGTGTACGCCAGCACGAAGTGTGGCTTACCTGTGCGCCTGGTTAATGCGGTGGCCAATGTGGAAATATCGTGCCCTGGCACGGAGTCGACACTGCACCCGAAGGCGCGGATGCGTAAGGAAAGAGGTTCGATATTCATAACCTCAGACATTGGACCATCGCACTGTCCCTTGTTCACATCTACGATCACGCGGACGTTGTCTAGGTTGTGAAATGCGAGCGCTTGGAGCGCTTCCCATGTTTGTCCTTCTTGGAACTCACCATCGCTCATGAACACGTAGACCTGACCGGTTTCGCCTTTTAGCCTGCGTCCAAGGGCGATGCCTCCGGCGGTGGACAGTGCTTGTGCCAAAGAGCCCGTTGTCGACTCAAAGCCTGGGGAGTGCTCTGCGCCAATCATTTCAACTGTTGAACCGTCTTTGTTAAATTGCTCTAAGGCACTTGCCTCTAGACGGCCAGTTTCAATAAGTGCGGCGTAGACAACAAGGGCGTAATGGGCGGGAGACACCACGATTCGGTCGCGGTCTGGGCCCATTTCTCCGTGAAAATCTCCACCATTGAGGTAAACGGCATTTTTCCCGGGAACCTGTTTGAACGGTTCAGGGACTTTGGGTGAATCCAGCGGCGCCAGATTGGCCACGGTGTAGAGCGTGGCGAGTAGTTCAGCAGCAGAACAAGCTTGACTCAAGTAGCCGCCGTTATTAGCCATCACGTGTTCGAAGACTCGATACCGAATGTTCTCTGCCATCACGGCGGCAGATCTGATGGCTTTGGGGGATAGGGATGTATCCAGTTGACCTGTCATAGTGAGAGCCTAGCAACTTGTTAGTTGTCCTACAACTTGTTTCCCTATCTTTTCTCAATCCCACCATGGCCTATGCTGTGGCCTCGGCACAGGCGCGTGATCTACTCGTTCAGGAAGGTCCCATGACCCAGAATCCACCCATTGAAATTTCTTGGGAGCAACTGCGGCGTGCTGCCCAGGACGCGAAGTCACAGGCCTACGCCCCCTACTCACAGCACCCCGTAGGCGCCGCTGCGTTAACAAATACCGGTCGAATCGTGAGTGGTTGCAATGTTGAAAACGCCTCTTATGGAATCACCCTGTGTGCTGAGTGTGGGTTGGTCAGTGAATTGATAAAAACCTCGGCCACCGGGTCAAGAGAAACCTTGATTGCGTTCGCATGTGTGGGTCCTCACCCGGGTCCGCTTTTGCCGTGTGGGCGTTGCAGACAATTACTGATGGAACATGCTGACCCTTCACTTCTCATTGATACCGAGCGCGGACCGTCCCTGCTCACTGATTTGCTGCCATTCGCATTTGGACCAAAGGATCTACCTACCTCATGACGCAACAGCCACTTGGCGTAATTGCTGGTACCGGTTTTTATGACCTTCCCGAGCTAATCGAGCGCGAGTCGCTCGTCATTGACACAGCTTTCGGGCAGGCTAAATGCGTAGCAGGACTGCTGCACGGTCGAAAGACTATATTTCTTTCCCGCCACGGCGTCGACCATTCGGTTCCGCCGCATCTTGTTAACTACCGCGCCAACATTGCCGCAATGAAAGAGTTAGGCGTCGCTGAAATTCTCGCAATCAATGTGGTCGGGGGACTGGGTCCTGATTCTGGGGAACTCGTGGTGATAGATGACTTCATCGATTTCACCAAGTCCAGGGTGAGCACTTTTTTTGACGGTACAACTCCTGAAGGGGTAGTGCACACCGACATGGGAGAGCCTTTCGCTCAACGTTTACGACAGGTGTGGATCGATGCTTGTGCAGCGGCGCAAGTTCCTGTCGTCACTACTGGTATTTACGGAGCCTATGAAGGTCCCCGATTTGAGACCCGCGCTGAAGTTCGTGCGGCCCAAGCGATGGGCATCACGGTGGCCGGAATGACGGTAGTACCTGAAGTTGTCTTGGCAAATGAACTCGCAATTCCGTACGCGTGCATTTCGCTTGTGGTAAATCCTGCAACTGGTTTAGGTGCGGAACTGGTCACCATTGAAGACATCAATTTGGTAATTGAACAAGGTTCAGAAGCAGTGAAACGAGTACTCTCACATGCCGCAAAAGCCTTGGCTGCGAATCTGGATTCAGAAAGTGCACAATTATGATTCTTTTGCACAATGCCCGTTACGTAGTTACTTGTGATCCACACGATACCGTGCTGGAGAACTCCTCGTTAGTGATCCATGACACGCAGATCATCGATCTGGGCCCTGCGCAAGAGATTAAAGATAAATACCCACAAGCCCAACTGATCGATTTAACCGATCAATTAATTATGCCCGGATTAATTAATCTTCATACACATTTACCCATGACCCTTTTGCGTGGAGTGGCCGAAAATGTTGATCTGCAAGGATTTTTAGAGTTAGTGTGGGCAGAAGAAGCCCGGATCATGGACGCTGAGGGAACTTTCATCGGTGCGCGGCTCGGAGCGCTCGAATCCATATTGGCAGGCACAACAACTGCATTAGACATGTACTTGCATCCTGCGCACAATCACAGAGGCGCCGTCGAAGTGGGGTTACGGCACGTGACTGGCCCAGTATTTTTCTCTTTTCCCGGGCCGGACAACTTAACCTGGGATCAGCGCATGGAACTGGCACGCGCGTGGCCACAGACCCTGCGTGAGATTGGCGGCCCATATGTACCACTCGCATTAACTCCCCACTGCCCTTTGACCGTGAGCCCGGAAAATTTGCGGGAGGTCGCCGAGCTTGCGAGCGAGCAAGGGGCAATCATCACGGTACATACTTCGGAAAACATTCCGGAAAATGACGACACAATCGCTGCATATGGCGAGCGGCCAACACAACTACTGGACATTACCGGCATTCTTGACCTCAAGCCTGTTCTCGCACATGGGGTGCATTTAAACGAACCCGAGCGCCTACTCATTGCCGCGAAGGGCGCGTGCGTGGCTCATTGCCCGGGGTCGAATCTGAAATTGGCTAGTGGCGCGGCCGACCTGGTTCAATATCGTCAAGATGGCATCACGGTAGGACTCGGCTCAGACGGTTCATCTACCAGTAATGACCTTGACATGTTTGCCGTCATGCGCTTGGCAGCGAACCTAGCCCGACTGGTTCGCAGTGATCCAGCCGCGATCGCATCCTCTGAGATTGTCCGGTCGGCCACCATCGACGGGGCTACCGCCCTGGGCATGGATAAGCGGATCGGCTCGTTGGAAGTGGGCAAAGAAGCCGATGTCATTTCCCTTGCCCTGAATCAACCACATCTAGTCCCTATTCATGACCCGTTCACCACGATTGTGTACAGCGCTGGGCGAGCCGATGTTCGTCACGTGTTTGTGGCGGGAGAACAGGTGGTGGATAATCGAATGCCGACAAAGGTCGATGCTGGGGAAATCATGGGTGCTGCATGGGCGCACGTGCAGAGTCAGCATTCATGAGCAAAAAAGTTGTCAATAATTCCCTGCGTGACCTTTCGGCCCGCGAAGTCATCGATGTTCTGGGGCTCGAATACCTCGAAGGCGAAGGGGTGTGGATCAAACTTCTCTGGCGCACACCCGAAGCCAATGCAATTTACGCGTTGCTCACCGAGGCTGATTTCAGCGCACTACACCAGTTGCACGAGCTGGAGTCATGGGTTCACATTGCAGGAGCCCCCATTGACATGACGATCCTGAACGCAGACCACACGGTCAACAATCATGTGCTCGGGCAGGAAGTCGGCGAAGGTCAGGAACCGCAGCAGGTAGTGCCCAAGGATGCCTGGCAAGGTTCTACATCGCGAGGCAAGTGGTCGCTCGTCGCGTGCGTGCTCGCCCCTCCCTTTAGCGGATTTACGTTGGCGCGGCCAGAAAGCAATTTCACACCATGGCTGGATTCGTGTGACGGCGATGTGGCCCGTACCCGGCTTCAGGAGCGAATAAAGGAGCTCACTCGTGAGTAAAAAAGCGATTACAGATGCCCCGAATTCTGAATTAGACATGGTGGTTATTACTGGAGCGTCAGGACATTTGGGCCAATCGATTGTGGAAAGATATTTAGAGGAAAGCGATCTTCGGGTCATTGCTTTGGGGCGAGCACGCACCGATAAGTCCGCTGAATTGGAAAGCTCTTGGAGTGAGCGATCATCTACGTTCCACTATTTGTATCTTGATGAACTCCATGCCAAGAATCAGCCAGTAGCGGATTCATTGGCCGAGCTCTTTCCTGGAGCGCGGATCACTGCCTTGATTAATAATGCAGCGAGTCAGGCGCCAGGGGCTCTCTCGGAGTTCACTACCGAGCAGTGGAACTTGATGCTCACTGATTCTTTCCTCTCAATTGTCGAGTTAACTCAAGGGATAGTTGCTCAGATGGAAGCTGGCGCGTCCATAGTCAATATTTCATCCGTCGAAGCAAGGGTTGCTTTCCCCAATCACGGTGCATATGCCAGTGCTAAGGGAGCGTTGGAGGCCTACACACGCTCATTGGCCAATGAGTACGCCCGGCATGGAATTCGAGCGAATGTCGTTGAGCCCGGACTTGTTGAGCGAGATGGCCTTGCCCAAGCCTGGCCCCAGGGATATGCGGCATGGAGAAACACTTCGCCAACAGGGGCCCCGGTGCTCGCCGAACAGGTGGCCAACGTGGTTCACTTCCTCGGAAGCAGCGGCTCGCTGGGAGTAAACGGAGTAGTGATTCCGGTCGATGGCGGCTGGCTGTCCAGTGCCCGCCTGTCACTTTAGCGCCGCCAGCGCGAGTTAGGTAACAAGTTGATCTCGGTCATTGGCTCGGGCCCGCTCGCATGTCACTTTAGCGCCGCTCGCGCGAGTTATGTAACAAGTTGATCCCGATCATTGATGGGAGGCTTATGTCAGATGAGATGCCGCTATTGTTAGGGGTTCCCAGGGAGACGTATGCCACCTTATTGCGCATACAGACACCCGCGGAGCGAATCTCGATGTGACCTCACGTCGACCAACGAAGAAAGGCATTCATATGCATCGCAAGCTACTAGTCGCGGGACTCACCGTGGCAGCACTCGTGCTCGCTGGTTGCAGCTCAAGTGACGACGCTGCAACAGACACGACCTCAGCAGAAGCAACCACTGAAGCCGCTGAAGAGACAACCGAAGAAGCAGCCGAAGAAGAAGTAACCGAGGAAAGCGCACCGGCAGTCACCATGGATGACAGCGACTGTGCTGCTCCTGAGAACTACTGCATCGGCCTAGTCACAGATACAGGAAAAGTTGACGACAAGTCATTCAACCAGGCCGCTTGGGAAGGTACCCTGTTAGCAGCCGACGAACTTGGGGCATTTACGAAGTATGTAGAAACGGTAGATCCCAAGGATTACTTGTCCAATATTGAGCAGTTTGCGTCGAAGAATTACGACACAATTGTGACCGTTGGATTCCTCATGGGTGAGGCAAGTGTTGCCGCCGCAGCCGAATTCCCCGGCGTGAACTTCATTGGCGTTGATCAGTTCCAAGGTGAGACAGTACCAAACCTTACGGGTCTGATCTTTGCTGAAGACAAGGCCGGTTACGCAGCTGGATACCTCGCCGGTTTGATGACCAAGACGAACAAAGTAGGCGGCGTCTTCGGTACCGACACTGTTCCTCCTGTGTTGTATTTTGGTGAGGGATACCGCAACGGTATTGCCGCTTCTAACCCAGAAGCCGATATCACCATCGTGTACCACGAGCCAAACAACGCGTTTAATGATCCTGAGTGGGGTGCCGCTGAAGCAAAGAAGCAGCTCACACAGGGCGCAGACGTGATCTTTGGCGGTGGTGGGAACACCGGGAACGGCGCTCTTATTGAGATCGCTAAGGCACCTGACGCGGGCACATCGGTGTTCTGCATCGGTGTTGACGTTGATCAGTACAACACGGTTCCACAGGCCCAATCTTGCTTGCTGACCTCAGCAGAGAAGAAGCTCGTGTCAGGCACATCTGACCTGGTCCTTGCGTCCTTCGACGGAACCTTCCCTGGTGGAAACTACGTTGGCAGCACTGGCCTAGCGCCTTACCATGACACTGAGGCTGCAGTTCCGGCTGACGTGAAGATTCAGGTAGAAGAGGTTATCGCTGGTCTCGATGACGGCAGCATCGAAACAGGTGTCGTTAAGTAGCAAGCGAACGATCTAAATCGGGGTGGCGTCTTTGCGGACGCCACCCCGATTCATGCCTAGATTTTATGCCTCAATCAGGTTCCCCATCTTGCAGCACCTTGATTTTGTAAAAGACCTGAACCCATGTAGAAGTTGTGAAAGGATACCGTTCGATGTCATCCGACGGCCCCGCTCAGACTGATCTTGGGTTTACGGATCCTAACCCCACATTGGGCCCAAAATATGGGCCAGTTAAAGCTATTGCGATTCCGATAGTTTCTGTTCTCCTGGCTTTTGCTGTGGGTGGAATCCTGATCTACTTTCAGGGCGTCAACCCCTTCACCGCTTATCGGGTTCTCTTTGAGTCCGCCCTCGGTGACAGTGACGGCTTATTACGCGTCATGCAAAAATCTACGCCATTAATTTTTACCGGTCTGGCGGTTGTTGTTGGTCTTAGAGTGGGACTGTTCAATATTGGCGCCCAAGGGCAGCTCACAGTGGCGGCCATCGGAGCGGCGTGGGCTGGCTATCACTTTGATCTTCCAACAGTCGTTCACCTGCCTTTTGCGCTGGGCTTTGGCATGCTGTGTGGAGCGGCATGGGCATCAATTGCAGGTGTTCTGCGAGCCTATCGCAATGTCTCTGAAGTTATTACCACCATCATGCTCAACAGCATTGCAATTGCGCTAGTCGACTATTTAGCCAGTCGAACATTTAAAGAGCCCGATCAACCAATCTCGCGAACCCCGTTGATTAGCGACTCAGCGGCACTCGCGACGTTCGGGGTAATCCCCAGTGGTTTTGTCATTGCTTTGATTGTCTCACTTTTTTTTGGCTGGTTTTTGATTAGAACAACGGAAGGTTTCCGCTTTAACACTGTAGGTCTGAACCCGAATGCGGCACGGTATGCGGGTATTAGCGTTAAACGCACAATTGTGCTCGCGATGGCGGTCAGCGGGGCTCTCGCGGGCATGGGAGGCGCTGTCGAGACCATGGGTGTTGTGGGGCGGTTTGAGCCCGCGTTCAATGCTGGTTTGGGTTTTGACGGAATCACGATCGCGTTACTCGCTCGCGCGAATCCGATCGCCACGATTCCAGCGGCGATTCTTGTGGGAATCTTGCGAACGGGTGCAAATTCCCTGCAGTTTGAAACGGGAATTGAACCCGAAGTTGTCGACGTAATCCTGGCACTCACCCTGCTATTTGTTGCTGCACCGATTGTGTCTCGCTACATCTTCCGGATCAACGCGAAACGCAAGAGCAAGTCGAAAGGCCGATCATGAGAGCGCGTTGGGCCTGGACGCTAACTGTAATCATCTTGGTGGGAATTATGTTTTCCTACACGCAGGATGAACTTCGCACTACATCTGTGTTGTCATTTTCATTGCGGTACGCGATCCCGCTCATCATTGCCGCGATGGTTGGCCTCGTGTGTGAGCGTAGCGGAGTCATAAATATTGGTATTGAAGGTCAACTACTCATGAGTGCTTTCGCTGGATTTTTTGGCGCCGCACTCACGGGAAGTTTGATTCTTGGAACCCTGTTTGGAATTGGGACCGGCTTAATCATGGGAGCCGTTTTTGCAACGGGTGCGGTTGCGTGGAAAATGGACCAAATAATTTCGGGCACGATTATCAATATTATTGCGACCGGTTTGACATCCTTTTTCTATGCTCAGGGTCAAGTTTTGCCGGCCAATACCCCAATTGTCGCGATCCCTTACCTAAAAGATCTACCACTTGTAGGTCCAGTTCTGTTCAACAACGGATTATTCACTTACGCTGCCATAATTATTGTGATCTTCTTGCAAATAATGTTGTTCCTCACTATCTGGGGTTTGCGCACCAGAGCCGTGGGGGAAAATCCGAGTGCGGCGGATACTTCTGGAATTAATGTGCAACGTACCCGCTTCATCAACGTCACGCTGGCGGGAGGTCTTGCCGGTGTCGCGGGTGCCTATCTATCTCTCGAAGCCGCTGGGACGTTTGAAAGAGGTTTCACCGCGGGTCGCGGTTTCACGGCGCTCGCCATTATGATTTTCGGAGCGTGGAATCCGGTTGGAGCTTTCGCGGCTGCCCTCTTCTTCGGTCTGACGCAGGGAGTGGCAAGTCAATTACAGGCCGACGAAGTGGTGGACATCCCACCGCAATTCATCAACATGTTGCCGTATGTTTTGACAATCGTTCTTCTGGCGGTAGTCGCAGGTCGCGTGAGACCGCCCGCAGCGGTTGGCAAACCTTATGAGAAAGATTAGGTGTGCTCATGGATGATGAACTGGTTCTAGAAGTTACCGGCCTGACCAAAAGATTCCCTGGCGTAATTGCGAATGAAGATGTCTCGCTCACGGTTCATAAGGGTGAAATCGTCGCGCTGCTTGGCGAAAATGGTGCGGGCAAGAGCACCTTGGTCAAGATGATCTACGGACTCTATCGACCCGACGAAGGTGAGATCAGGATCAAGGGAGAGAGCGTACGGTTAAACGGCCCCCGTGAGGCGATTCGTCGCGGGGTAGGCATGGTTCACCAGCATTTTCAGCTGGTGCCTGTTTTTACGGTCGCTGAAAATGTGATTCTGGGCGACGAACCACGAAAGTTGTCTTTTATTGAAAGACGTAAGGCTGTAAAAGAAGTCACCGCCTTGGCGGCAAAGCACGGTATGGCTGTTGATCCAAAGGCTCTTGTCCGAGACTTACCCGTGGGAGCGCAGCAACGAGTAGAGATTCTTAAGGCGCTATACCGTCAAGCGGACATATTGATCATGGACGAGCCCACTGCCGTCCTGACTCCTCAGGAGACCGACGAACTTCTTAAAGTCATGAAGGGATTTGCTGCTAGCGGAGTAGCAGTAATCTTTATTACCCATAAGCTGCGCGAAGTACTGGCCATTGCGGACAAAATCGAAGTACTGCGAGGCGGCAAAGTGGTTGGTACGACAACTCCCTCTGAAACCGATCAGGGGAAACTTGCTCAGATGATGGTGGGAAGAAGTGTTCTGCTTTCTGTTGATAAAAGCGTAGCTAGTCCAAAGGAAATAGTCCTTGACGTTGTTGGTCTTTCTTCCGACAACGATATCGGGCTGCCCGCTATTCGCAATGTGGATTTGAGGGTCCGTTCTGGTGAGATCGTGGGTATCGCAGGAGTCGAGGGAAACGGGCAACGTGAACTGGTTGAGGCACTTACCGGGATACGTAAATCGACGGCCACCAAATTCACCATTAATGATGAGAACGCCATCGGCGCCAGTCCCCATAAAATTCATGGCATGCACGTAGGCCATGTTCCCGAAGATAGAGAAAAAGATGGCCTCGTAGGTCAATATTCCATTGCAAACAACATGGTATTGAATCGTTTTGATGAACCCGAGTTTTCTCGCAGAGGGATTCGAAATATGGATGCGGTCAATAGTCTAGCCACGAAACTGGTGAAGGACTTTGATGTGAGAACTCCATCGATCAAGACACCGGCTAATTCCCTATCAGGTGGAAATAAGCAAAAGGTGGTGATTGCCCGCGAACTTTCGGCAAATCCGAGTTTGCTCATAGCCTCCCAACCCACTCGTGGCGTGGATGTGGGTTCGATTGAGTTTATTCATTCACAAATTATTTCTGCTCGTGATTCTGGTGCGGCCGTTCTTCTGGTTTCAGCCGAACTTGATGAAGTCCTTGGTCTCTCCGATCGGATTTTGGTCATGTATGACGGACAGATTGTGGCTGAACTTGACGGTGCTAATCCCGATCGGGCGGAGATCGGGCGGCTCATGGCTGGTGGTCATGCGGTGGTGGCAGAAGACAGCTCACATGGTTGAACCTTTCTCAGCTGTTGACGTGATCAAAGCCAAACGTGAAAAACAAGAACTCTCCACACCGCAAATTGATTGGGTAATTGACGCGTATACGCGTGGCGCTGTGGCTGATGAGCAGATGGCGGCCCTCGCCATGGCGATTTTGCTTAATGGCATGAGCCAGCAAGAAATCGTCCAGTGGACTCAGGCAATGATCAACAGTGGCGAGCGGATGGATTTCAGTGACATCACGGTCCCTACCGTGGACAAGCATTCAACGGGCGGGGTGGGGGACAAGATCACGCTTCCGCTTGCCCCACTAGTCGCTGCGTGTGGTGCGGCGGTCCCTCAGCTTTCGGGCCGTGGTCTTGGCCATACCGGTGGCACTCTAGACAAGATGGAAAGCATTAGGGGTTGGCGCGCGGACCTCAGCAACGACGAGATGCATCAAATCCTCCGGGAGGTGGGTGCGGTTATTTGCGCTGCGGGTCCAGGGCTGGCTCCCGCAGATAAAAAACTGTACGCCTTACGCGATGTGACTGCCACGGTTGAAGCGATCCCGCTGATCGCTTCCAGCATCATGAGTAAGAAGATCGCCGAAGGCGCGAGCGGACTAATTCTCGATGTGAAAACCGGGAATGGTGCATTTATGTCTGACCCAAATATGGCGCGTGAACTTGCTCAAACGATGGTCAATCTGGGCAAAGATGCCGGAGTGAATACTCGAGCACTGATCACGGCGATGGATGTTCCCCTCGGTCTCGCGGTTGGCAATGCACTCGAGGTGCAAGAAAGTATTGAGATCCTGCAAGGTGGCGGCCCAGCCGATGTCCGCGAGCTAACGCTTACTTTGGCCCGAGAAATGCTCGAGATGGTCGGAATAACTACCGACCCGGAAGAAAAACTCGACAACGGTCAAGCGTTCGACACCTGGAAAGCCATGGTTGCGGCCCAAGGGGGAGACAATGATGCTCCGCTACCTACTGCAAAATTCGAACACACCATCACCGCTGGCGCAACGGGGACCGTGACCAGCATGAATGCTTTGGCTGTCGGCATCGCCGCGTGGCGACTCGGGGCCGGCCGAGCCAGAAAAGAAGACCAAGTATCCCTTGGCGCGGGCATCGCGTTGCATGCAAAACCGGGACAAGAAATTCAAGTGGGCCAACCGCTGCTCACTATGTTCACCGACGAAGAAGGCCGATTCGATGTCGCACAACAAGCACTAGATGAGGCACCGATTACGATTGGGTCACCTGAGCAGCGAATTGAACAGTTACCCCTCATTATTGAGCGCATTAGTTAAAGGAGCAAAATGCCAGAGCTAATTCCTGCCCCCGTTCAAATCCCGGTTCCTGGTGGCAAAATTATTGAAGAATATGCCGGTCACGTCGCCACCGGCGACGACCGTGTTTCCATTGCCCACATGGTCGCCCCGGCCGGGTGGACCGAGCCCGAACAAACCCCAGAATTTGATGAATTCACGGTTGTACTGGAGGGCTCGCTCACTGTTGATTCTGAGCACGGGCCCACACTCGTTAAGGCTGGTCAAGCAATTGTTGCTCGTGGCGGCGAGTGGGTCCGCTATCACACAGATGACGGAGCCCGCTACATGTCAATCTGTGTCCCGGCTTTTATGCCGGATACGGTGCACCGTGCTGATGAGGATCACAACGTTTACGACCCGGAGTAGATGAAGTCTGAAAGTCGACTCTCATGTAAGAGCAAGGTTGCGGTTTGAACCACAACAGTGGGAGTGGGCTACGTTAGGGGCATGAGCGTCGATGCGGCAAAGTCGTCCCCCGTCCCCCTTGATTTGATAATCGAGGCCCCCAAGGTGTTGCTCCATGACCACCTTGATGGGGGATTGCGACCGCAAACCGTTATCGATCTCGCGGTCGCGTCAGGGTATTCTGAACTTCCTGCAACAGATGCAGATTCATTGGGCCGCTGGTTCTCAGAGGCCGCATACTCGGGTTCCCTTGAGCGTTACCTCGAAACCTTTAAGCACACGGTGGGTGTCACCCAGAGTGTTGACGCACTCTCCCGGGTTGCCCGTGAATGTGCTGAAGACCTAGCAGCCGACGGCGTGGTGTACGCCGAAGTGCGCTTCGCCCCCGAGCTCCATGTTGAAAAGGGGCTAGCTGAGCGCGAGATCATCGAAGCTGTTCTTGCTGGATTTGAGTCCGGTGTCGCTATAGCCGCTAACGGTGGGCGGAATATTCGAATTGGGGTGTTACTCACAGCCATGCGCACGGCTGCAAATTCGCGCTCGATCGCCGAGCTGGCTGTCGAATATCGGGACAAGGGTGTTGTTGGTTTTGATATTGCTGGTGCCGAGGCTGGCTTTCCGCCCACCCGGCACCTTGATGCCTTCGAGTATTTGCGCCGAGTGAATGCGCATTTCACCATTCACGCGGGCGAGGCTTTTGGTCTGCCTTCTATTTGGGAAGCGATTCAGTGGTGCGGGGCGGACCGCTTGGGTCATGGCGTTCGCATTATGGATGACATCACGGTAAACGCTGACGGCACTGTTGAACTGGGGAACCTCGCAGCCTATGTCCGCGATCGTCGCATTCCGTTGGAGCTGTGCCCCACCTCCAACGTTCAGACAGGTGCTGCCGATTCTATTGCAACCCATCCCATTGGCTTGTTACGCACGCTGGGCTTCCGAGTAACGGTGAATACGGATAACCGTTTAATGTCAGGTACTTCTATGTCACACGAAATGGATCTGCTGAGCCAAGCATTTGACTGGGATCTAAAAGACATGCAGTGGTTGACGATCAACGCGATGAAGAGTGCTTTCATCGGCTTTGACGAGCGGTTAGAAATCATAAACACTCAGATTAAGCCTGGGTACGCCCACGTCCGCTCGGAACTGGAAACGCGACTGAACAGCTAAACGACGAACAGGGGAGAGGTAACTTATGTCCTGTGTTCGCGGCACGTGGATTGAAGGCCAGGCCCACACAAAGTGGTGCACCCCGAATTGAGTCGTTCCCTAAGATCATGGATCGTATTCACGGGTCTTGAGATCACCCAAGACCGCTTGGAAAATGCCGAGAAGGTCATTGAAGTGAGCCGCCGATTGATTCCCATCGTTGTGCTTGCCCCGATAAATCCGCTCGACACTCACAGTCGGGAGCACAGATCAAGGCCCGTCAGTGAGGTCAGTTACATTCCCATCGGGTGCCATACGGTTTTCACTTCGGTGAAAGCGCGTAGGCGTGAAAGGCTTGGGGTCGCTCGCCAATCGGGGTTTACCGGGGCACTGCGTACTCGCTTGACGGTTCCGGCTGCTTCAATCTGGAGAGCTTTTTGTAGTTCGGAATCGGTTATTCCGGTGAGGTCGAGTGCATTTACGTCGCCGTGACTGGCGAGTGAAGGCATAATCTCAGCCGGGTCACCGGTGAGAATGTTGATATTGCCAGCGATCACGTCACTGGTTGCCAGACACTCACTCAGGGTGATTGCCGGGATGGGTGAGGCCGTGCTGGCAATCACGATCACGGAGTTTCCGCTGGTGATGATCGGCGCGATCACACTGATCAGTCCCAATAAGCTCGAATCCTGAGGGGCGACTGCCGCGACGACTCCGGTTGGTTCGGGAATGCTGAAGTTGAAAAACGGTCCAGAGACCGGGTTAGTGTTACCGAACACCTGGGCGTACTTATCGGCCCAACCCGCGTACCAGAGGACACGGTCAATCGCTTGGTCAGTTTGGGTGGCCGCCTTTTTGGCACTGACGGCTTCGGCGTCCTGGATGTCGCTGATGAATTGGTCTTTGCGACCTTCCATTACCTCGGCGATTCGGTAGAGTACCTGCCCCCGGTTGTAGGCCGTGGCTTTTGACCACGAGTTGAAACCCGTACGCGCCGCGAGGACGGCATCGCGGGCATCTTTACGACTGGCCTTGGCGACATTTGCTAAAAACTCACCCTGGCTGTTTGTGGCTTCGTAGGTGCGCCCTGATTCACTTCGTGGGAAAGCTCCGCCGACAAAGAGTTTGTGGGTCTTACGGACTTCAACGCGGTCGTTGCCGATCATGAACTCTCCTCGCTCGTGAGGTAGGCACCCAAACCTTGAACGCCACCTTCGCGTCCAAAACCAGATTCCTTGTAGCCGCCAAATGGGCTTGCCGGGTCAAAACGATTGAAGGTATTTGCCCAGACAACGCCGGCCCGAACTTTATTGGCCATTGCGAGAATGCGGCTTCCCTTTTCGGTCCAGATTCCGGCACTGAGTCCGTAGGGGGTGTTATTCGCTTTCTCAATTGCTTCATCGGGCGTCCGGAAAGTAAGAACACTGAGTACTGGTCCAAAAATTTCCTCGCGGGCAATGCGGTGGGCTTGCGTGACGTTGGTAAACACTGTGGGAGCGAACCAGAAACCCTTCTCAGGAATTACGCAATCAGGACTCCAACGTTGGGCGCCCTCCTCTTCACCGCTCTTGGTTAAGTCAATGATTCGGTTGAGTTGCTCACGCGAATTAATCGCACCGATATCAGTGTTCTTATCTAATGGGTCACCTAGGCGAAGCGTTTGCAGTCTGCGCTTGAGGGAATCAATTGTTTGCTCAGCGATACTCTCTTGCAGGAGCAGGCGGCTTCCTGCGCAGCACACGTGCCCTTGATTGAAGTAGATACCGTTGACAATCCCTTCGACCGCTTGGTCAATCGGGGCGTCATCGAATACAATATTGGCCGCTTTGCCACCCAGCTCAAGGGTTAACCGCTTCTGAGTTCCCGCGATTTGTCGTTGAATCGCTTGACCCACCGCGGTGCTGCCGGTGAATGCCACCTTGTTTACATCTGGATGCTCAACCAGCATCCGACCAGTCTCGCCGGCGCCGGTAATAATGTTGACGACACCGGGGGGCAGGTCCGCTTGCTGGCAAATTTCTGCGAAGAGAAGAGCGGTGAGGGAAGTGGTTTCGGCTGGCTTGAGCACCACGGTATTCCCGGTTGCCAGCGCGGGAGCGATTTTCCACGCAAGCATGAGTAGCGGGAAATTCCACGGAATCACCTGGGCGACCACGCCAAGTGGCCTGGGGTTATCGCCGTAACCGGCGAATTCGAGCTTGTCAGCCCAACCTGCATGGTAGAAAAAGTGAGCTGCCGCAATGGGAACGTCAACATCGCGACTTTCCCTGATTGGCTTGCCGTTATCCAGTGTTTCCAAGACAGCAAGCTCACGTGAACGCTCTTGGATGAGTCGGGCGATGCGAAAGAGGTACTTGCCACGATCGCGGCCGGACATCTTTGACCAGCTCTTGTCATAGGCCTTGCGCGCAGCCATCACGGCCGCATTGACATCTTCCTCGTTGGCTTGCGCAATTTCGGCGAGCACTTCCTCGGTTGCAGGGTTGATTGTCTTAAACGGAGCGCCATGTCCGGGGGTGAATTCGCCATTAATGAACAGGTCGTTCGAACTGTTGATGTTCACGATCGCGGTGGACTCCGGGGCCGGAGCGTATTGGAAAGTCATGGGCGTCTTCTCTCTCGCTCTAATCAATTGTGACGTAGTCGGGGCCCGAGTAGTGGCCAGTTAGCATTTTTTGTCGTTGCTGGAGCAAATCGTTGAGCAAAGTGGAGGCTCCAAAGCGGAAAAGGTCTGGGGTCAGCCAAGCATCCCCCACGGTTTCATTCACTAAAACCAAATATTTGATCGCGTCTTTACTAGTTTTGATTCCGCCAGCGGCTTTAACACCAATCCGGGTGTTCGTCTGCGCGTAGTAGTCGCGGACAGCCTCTAGCATCACCAAGGTCACGGGCAACGTTGCAGCAGGAGCCACTTTACCCGTGCTGGTCTTGATAAAGTCAGCGCCGGCTTTCATGGCAAGCCAGCTCGCTTTGCGGACATTGTCTAAAGTCTTTAACTCACCGGTTTCAAGGATTACCTTGAGGTGGGCGTCACCGCACGCCTCCTTGATGGCAACGATTTCCTCAAAAACTTTGCCGAAATTCCCAGTGAGAAATGCCCCGCGGTCAATCACCATGTCAATTTCATCGGCACCGGCTGCAACTGCGTCTTTCGTGTCAAGGAGCTTGACGTCGAGTGAGGCCCGACCACTGGGGAATGCGGTAGCCACCGCGGCAACATGGATCCGATCCCCGACAACTTCGCGTGCAGCGGGCACCAGGTCGCCGTAGACGCACACTGCGGCAACACTGGGCGTAGTTGGGTCGGTCGGATCAGGATGCAGAGCCTTTGAGCACATTGCCGATACTTTTCCCGGAGTGTCCGCGCCTTCCAGCGTGGTCAGATCCACCATGGAGATCGCGGTGTCAATTGCCCACATCTTGGACTCTTTTTTAATCGACCGTGTTCCCAACGCCGCCGCCCTGGCCTCAGCACCTACCTGGTCAACACCGGAAAGCCCGGCAAGGAACGCGTGCAGCCCCTGATGGCTTGTGGGGGACTGCGTTTTGTGAGGCTGCTTTGTGGGGGGCTGATTAGCCAAGGGCTGATTATCTAGCGAAGACACTACTGGAGTCTATCTGTTCGGGCGCTTAGATTGTTCAGCCGAGCCAAGTACCAGCGACTTCAGCCATTGCTGCGAGGTTTGCTTCCGCTTGGGCTCGCGCAGCGGCCAAATCAGTGCCATCCACGCTCACCACGCTTTGCAGGTAGACCTTCACCTTGGGCTCGGTGCCGCTGGGTCGCACGATCACCCGGCCACCGCCGTCCAGATTGAACAACAGGCCGTCAGTTGGAGGCAATTGCGGGGAGCCGATTGCGAGGTCAATAAATTCGGTGACTTGCGCCCCTGCGATTTCGGTGGGCAGATTGGAGCGCAGCCTGCGCATGATCTCTGGAATGACTGCGAGTTCACTGACTCGGACCGATACCTGGTCAGTGGCGTACACACCCACTTGCATGGCGATGCGGTCAAGTTCGCTCTGAAGTGTTTCATTTTGTGATTTGAGGTGCGCGGCGAGTTCCATGATTTTAAGTGCCGCGGAGAGCCCGTCCTTGTCTTTGACCGCTTCGGGGTCAACGCAGTAGCCGAGGGCTTCCTCATACCCGTAGACCAGACCGGGGATTGGGCCAATCCATTTGAATCCGGTCAAGGTTTGTTGGTACTCAAATCCTGACTGCTCGGCAATTGCCTTAAGAACGGTTGCCGAAACAATTGATTGCGCCATTACTCCAGATTTAGTGGTGCTTTGCTGCGCGATCCAGGAGCCAAGGAGTGCACCAACTTCATCGCCATGCAGCATGCGCCAGGTGGACTTGTCATCGGTGGTGGGGATTGCTACGGCGCAACGGTCAGCATCAGGGTCATTGGCAATTACGAGATCTGCACTGTGTGAGATTGCGGTGTCAATGGACAGGTCTATTGCCCCGGGTTCTTCCGGGTTGGGAAATGCAACTGTAGGGAACATCGGATCGGGTTCGAACTGTTTTTCGACCTTGATGGGTTCGGGGAAGCCAGCCTTGTGAGCAAGTTCCATGAATGTTTTTCCACCCACACCGTGCATTGCCGTGTAGACCGTTCTCAAATCCGTGTCGCGGCTGATCTCTTTACTCACAAGTTTCGCGGTGTGGTCGAGATAAGCCCTTTCGGTGCTGTGGTCCAGAGTGGTCCAGGTGTCGCCGTGGGGAAGGTCGCGTACTGGACCCGAGTGTGTTACTTGCTGAATGTAATCGGCGATCTCAATATCTGCTGGCGGAACGATCTGGGCCCCAGACCCTAGGTAGACCTTGTAGCCATTGTCTTGTGGTGGATTGTGGCTGGCCGTGACCATGATGCCCGCATCCGCCTTGAGGTGTCGAATTGCAAATGCAAGAACAGGTGTAGGGACAGTGTGTGGAAAAATCAGGGGAGTGATTCCCGCGCCACTGAGGATCTGCGCGCTGACCTTGGCGAAAAGTTCCGAGTTGTGACGGGCGTCGTATCCGATCACAACACTGCCAATAGCGCCTTTATGGTTGAGGTATTGCGCGAGTCCCGCCGCAGCCCTGGCAACTACGACCAGGTTCATGCGGTTGGGACCGGGGCCCAACTTTCCACGCAAGCCGGCTGTACCGAATTGAAGACTTGTCCTAAAGCAATCGTGCAATTCCGCCACCGCCAGCGGGTCCATCTGCCCGGCACGCTCTAACAGGATTCGCAGTTCGTGCTGGGTTTCTTCGTGGGGGTCACTCGATAGCCACTCGCGTGCTTGCGCAATTACGTTCATGGGTAGTTACTTTCCCTGATCTAGATTTTTGCAATTATTTTGGCGAGCAGATCACCCATGCGGGTAGCAGCATCATTGCCGGCCTGGAGTACTTCTTCGTGATTGAGTGGCTCGCCGCTCATGCCTGCAGCCAGGTTTGTGACGAGTGAGATGCCAAGAATCTCCATACCCAGTGATCGGGCAACGATTGCTTCCAGGGCTGTGCTCATGCCCACCAGGGTGCCGCCCATATTGCGCACCATGGTTATTTCCGCGGGGGTTTCATACATCGGTCCGGGGAACTGAACGTAGACACCCTCGGGCAAGTGGGGGTCAACCTCGTGACACATGGCACGCAAGCGTGATGAATACAAATCCGTAAGGTCAACAAAATGAGCGCCATGAAGTGGCGAGTTACCGGTGAAGTTGATTTGGTCTTTAATTAAAACGGGTGTCCCTGGGGACCAGTCAGGGTTGAGACCTCCGCAGCCATTCGTGAGGATCATGGTCTTGCAGCCGGTTGCGGCTGCGGTGCGGACAATATGAGTGACTGCGTCAACTCCCCTTTCCTCATAGAAATGGGTACGACCAAGGAAAACCAGGATCTTCTTTCCGTTGATATCAACGCTACGGATCTTTCCGGAATGCCCAGCAACTGCGGGTTCGCTGAAATGGGGAACTTCAGAAACACTGAATTCCGCCATTTGCGTGCCGATTCTTTCTGCGGCGGGAACCCAGCCTGAGCCCAGAACTATTGCGATGTCGTGTTTCTCAACGCCGCTCAGTGAAGCGATGGTGGAAGCAGACTCGTGCGCTGCGCGATTGAGTTGGTCGGTCTTAGGGTTAATTGAGATATCGATTGAGTTCACTCGGTAAATCTAGTACTTATTAGTGCGAATTGTGTAAACGTCGGGCAGCTTCGGCGATAGAGCCCGAAAGGCTAGGGAAAACTGTGAAAGTCGATGCCAACTCGTCGACGGTGAGGCGCTTCTGAATTGCCAGAGTGAGTGGGTGAATCAGCTCGCTGGCGTGCGGGGAAACGACAACGGCGCCGGCGACAATGCGTGAGGTTTTACGGCAAAAAATCTTGATAAAACCGTCGTCCATCGGCGCCAGTCCCCATAAAATTCATGGCATGCACGTAGGCCATGTTCCCGAAGATAGAGAAAAAGATGGCCTCGTAGGTCAATATTCCATTGCAAACAACATGGTATTGAATCGTTTTGATGAACCCGAGTTTTCTCGCAGAGGGATTCGAAATATGGATGCGGTCAATAGTCTAGCCACGAAACTGGTGAAGGACTTTGATGTGAGAACTCCATCGATCAAGACACCGGCTAATTCCCTATCAGGTGGAAATAAGCAAAAGGTGGTGATTGCCCGCGAACTTTCGGCAAATCCGAGTTTGCTCATAGCCTCCCAACCCACTCGTGGCGTGGATGTGGGTTCGATTGAGTTTATTCATTCACAAATTATTTCTGCTCGTGATTCTGGTGCGGCCGTTCTTCTGGTTTCAGCCGAACTTGATGAAGTCCTTGGTCTCTCCGATCGGATTTTGGTCATGTATGACGGACAGATTGTGGCTGAACTTGACGGTGCTAATCCCGATCGGGCGGAGATCGGGCGGCTCATGGCTGGTGGTCATGCGGTGGTGGCAGAAGACAGCTCACATGGTTGAACCTTTCTCAGCTGTTGACGTGATCAAAGCCAAACGTGAAAAACAAGAACTCTCCACACCGCAAATTGATTGGGTAATTGACGCGTATACGCGTGGCGCTGTGGCTGATGAGCAGATGGCGGCCCTCGCCATGGCGATTTTGCTTAATGGCATGAGCCAGCAAGAAATCGTCCAGTGGACTCAGGCAATGATCAACAGTGGCGAGCGGATGGATTTCAGTGACATCACGGTCCCTACCGTGGACAAGCATTCAACGGGCGGGGTGGGGGACAAGATCACGCTTCCGCTTGCCCCACTAGTCGCTGCGTGTGGTGCGGCGGTCCCTCAGCTTTCGGGCCGTGGTCTTGGCCATACCGGTGGCACTCTAGACAAGATGGAAAGCATTAGGGGTTGGCGCGCGGACCTCAGCAACGACGAGATGCATCAAATCCTCCGGGAGGTGGGTGCGGTTATTTGCGCTGCGGGTCCAGGGCTGGCTCCCGCAGATAAAAAACTGTACGCCTTACGCGATGTGACTGCCACGGTTGAAGCGATCCCGCTGATCGCTTCCAGCATCATGAGTAAGAAGATCGCCGAAGGCGCGAGCGGACTAATTCTCGATGTGAAAACCGGGAATGGTGCATTTATGTCTGACCCAAATATGGCGCGTGAACTTGCTCAAACGATGGTCAATCTGGGCAAAGATGCCGGAGTGAATACTCGAGCACTGATCACGGCGATGGATGTTCCCCTCGGTCTCGCGGTTGGCAATGCACTCGAGGTGCAAGAAAGTATTGAGATCCTGCAAGGTGGCGGCCCAGCCGATGTCCGCGAGCTAACGCTTACTTTGGCCCGAGAAATGCTCGAGATGGTCGGAATAACTACCGACCCGGAAGAAAAACTCGACAACGGTCAAGCGTTCGACACCTGGAAAGCCATGGTTGCGGCCCAAGGGGGAGACAATGATGCTCCGCTACCTACTGCAAAATTCGAACACACCATCACCGCTGGCGCAACGGGGACCGTGACCAGCATGAATGCTTTGGCTGTCGGCATCGCCGCGTGGCGACTCGGGGCCGGCCGAGCCAGAAAAGAAGACCAAGTATCCCTTGGCGCGGGCATCGCGTTGCATGCAAAACCGGGACAAGAAATTCAAGTGGGCCAACCGCTGCTCACTATGTTCACCGACGAAGAAGGCCGATTCGATGTCGCACAACAAGCACTAGATGAGGCACCGATTACGATTGGGTCACCTGAGCAGCGAATTGAACAGTTACCCCTCATTATTGAGCGCATTAGTTAAAGGAGCAAAATGCCAGAGCTAATTCCTGCCCCCGTTCAAATCCCGGTTCCTGGTGGCAAAATTATTGAAGAATATGCCGGTCACGTCGCCACCGGCGACGACCGTGTTTCCATTGCCCACATGGTCGCCCCGGCCGGGTGGACCGAGCCCGAACAAACCCCAGAATTTGATGAATTCACGGTTGTACTGGAGGGCTCGCTCACTGTTGATTCTGAGCACGGGCCCACACTCGTTAAGGCTGGTCAAGCAATTGTTGCTCGTGGCGGCGAGTGGGTCCGCTATCACACAGATGACGGAGCCCGCTACATGTCAATCTGTGTCCCGGCTTTTATGCCGGATACGGTGCACCGTGCTGATGAGGATCACAACGTTTACGACCCGGAGTAGATGAAGTCTGAAAGTCGACTCTCATGTAAGAGCAAGGTTGCGGTTTGAACCACAACAGTGGGAGTGGGCTACGTTAGGGGCATGAGCGTCGATGCGGCAAAGTCGTCCCCCGTCCCCCTTGATTTGATAATCGAGGCCCCCAAGGTGTTGCTCCATGACCACCTTGATGGGGGATTGCGACCGCAAACCGTTATCGATCTCGCGGTCGCGTCAGGGTATTCTGAACTTCCTGCAACAGATGCAGATTCATTGGGCCGCTGGTTCTCAGAGGCCGCATACTCGGGTTCCCTTGAGCGTTACCTCGAAACCTTTAAGCACACGGTGGGTGTCACCCAGAGTGTTGACGCACTCTCCCGGGTTGCCCGTGAATGTGCTGAAGACCTAGCAGCCGACGGCGTGGTGTACGCCGAAGTGCGCTTCGCCCCCGAGCTCCATGTTGAAAAGGGGCTAGCTGAGCGCGAGATCATCGAAGCTGTTCTTGCTGGATTTGAGTCCGGTGTCGCTATAGCCGCTAACGGTGGGCGGAATATTCGAATTGGGGTGTTACTCACAGCCATGCGCACGGCTGCAAATTCGCGCTCGATCGCCGAGCTGGCTGTCGAATATCGGGACAAGGGTGTTGTTGGTTTTGATATTGCTGGTGCCGAGGCTGGCTTTCCGCCCACCCGGCACCTTGATGCCTTCGAGTATTTGCGCCGAGTGAATGCGCATTTCACCATTCACGCGGGCGAGGCTTTTGGTCTGCCTTCTATTTGGGAAGCGATTCAGTGGTGCGGGGCGGACCGCTTGGGTCATGGCGTTCGCATTATGGATGACATCACGGTAAACGCTGACGGCACTGTTGAACTGGGGAACCTCGCAGCCTATGTCCGCGATCGTCGCATTCCGTTGGAGCTGTGCCCCACCTCCAACGTTCAGACAGGTGCTGCCGATTCTATTGCAACCCATCCCATTGGCTTGTTACGCACGCTGGGCTTCCGAGTAACGGTGAATACGGATAACCGTTTAATGTCAGGTACTTCTATGTCACACGAAATGGATCTGCTGAGCCAAGCATTTGACTGGGATCTAAAAGACATGCAGTGGTTGACGATCAACGCGATGAAGAGTGCTTTCATCGGCTTTGACGAGCGGTTAGAAATCATAAACACTCAGATTAAGCCTGGGTACGCCCACGTCCGCTCGGAACTGGAAACGCGACTGAACAGCTAAACGACGAACAGGGGAGAGGTAACTTATGTCCTGTGTTCGCGGCACGTGGATTGAAGGCCAGGCCCACACAAAGTGGTGCACCCCGAATTGAGTCGTTCCCTAAGATCATGGATCGTATTCACGGGTCTTGAGATCACCCAAGACCGCTTGGAAAATGCCGAGAAGGTCATTGAAGTGAGCCGCCGATTGATTCCCATCGTTGTGCTTGCCCCGATAAATCCGCTCGACACTCACAGTCGGGAGCACAGATCAAGGCCCGTCAGTGAGGTCAGTTACATTCCCATCGGGTGCCATACGGTTTTCACTTCGGTGAAAGCGCGTAGGCGTGAAAGGCTTGGGGTCGCTCGCCAATCGGGGTTTACCGGGGCACTGCGTACTCGCTTGACGGTTCCGGCTGCTTCAATCTGGAGAGCTTTTTGTAGTTCGGAATCGGTTATTCCGGTGAGGTCGAGTGCATTTACGTCGCCGTGACTGGCGAGTGAAGGCATAATCTCAGCCGGGTCACCGGTGAGAATGTTGATATTGCCAGCGATCACGTCACTGGTTGCCAGACACTCACTCAGTGTGATGGCTGGGATGGGTGAGGCCGTGCTGGCAATCACGATCACGGAGTTTCCGCTGGTGATGATCGGCGCGATCACACTGATCAGTCCCAACAAGCTCGAATCCTGAGGGGCGACTGCCGCCACGACTCCGGTTGGTTCGGGAATGCTGAAGTTGAAAAACGGTCCAGAGACCGGGTTAGTGTTACCGAGCACCTGGGCGTACTTATCGGCCCAACCCGCGTACCAGAGGACACGGTCAATCGCTTGGTCAGTTTGGGTGGCCGCTTTTTTGGCACTGACGGCTTCGGCGTCCTGGATGTCGCTGATGAATTGGTCTTTGCGACCTTCCATTACCTCGGCGATTCGGTAGAGTACCTGCCCCCGGTTGTAGGCCGTGGCTTTTGACCACGAGTTGAAACCCGTACGCGCCGCGAGGACGGCATCGCGGGCATCTTTACGACTGGCCTTGGCGACATTTGCTAAAAACTCACCCTGGCTGTTTGTGGCTTCGTAGGTGCGCCCTGATTCACTTCGTGGGAAAGCTCCGCCGACAAAGAGTTTGTGGGTCTTACGGACTTCAACGCGGTCGTTGCCGATCATGAACTCTCCTCGCTCGTGAGGTAGGCACCCAAACCTTGAACGCCACCTTCGCGTCCAAAACCAGATTCCTTGTAGCCGCCAAATGGGCTTGCCGGGTCAAAACGATTGAAGGTATTTGCCCAGACAACGCCGGCCCGAACTTTATTGGCCATTGCGAGAATGCGGCTTCCCTTTTCGGTCCAGATTCCGGCACTGAGTCCGTAGGGGGTGTTATTCGCTTTCTCAATTGCTTCATCGGGCGTCCGGAAAGTAAGAACACTGAGTACTGGTCCAAAAATTTCCTCGCGGGCAATGCGGTGGGCTTGCGTGACGTTGGTAAACACTGTGGGAGCGAACCAGAAACCCTTCTCAGGAATTACGCAATCAGGACTCCAACGTTGGGCGCCCTCCTCTTCACCGCTCTTGGTTAAGTCAATGATTCGGTTGAGTTGCTCACGCGAATTAATCGCACCGATATCAGTGTTCTTATCTAATGGGTCACCTAGGCGAAGCGTTTGCAGTCTGCGCTTGAGGGAATCAATTGTTTGCTCAGCGATACTCTCTTGCAGGAGCAGGCGGCTTCCTGCGCAGCACACGTGCCCTTGATTGAAGTAGATACCGTTGACAATCCCTTCGACCGCTTGGTCAATCGGGGCGTCATCGAATACAATATTGGCCGCTTTGCCACCCAGCTCAAGGGTTAACCGCTTCTGAGTTCCCGCGATTTGTCGTTGAATCGCTTGACCCACCGCGGTGCTGCCGGTGAATGCCACCTTGTTTACATCTGGATGCTCAACCAGCATCCGACCAGTCTCGCCGGCGCCGGTAATAATGTTGACGACACCGGGGGGCAGGTCCGCTTGCTGGCAAATTTCTGCGAAGAGAAGAGCGGTGAGGGAAGTGGTTTCGGCTGGCTTGAGCACCACGGTATTCCCGGTTGCCAGCGCGGGAGCGATTTTCCACGCAAGCATGAGTAGCGGGAAATTCCACGGAATCACCTGGGCGACCACGCCAAGTGGCCTGGGGTTATCGCCGTAACCGGCGAATTCGAGCTTGTCAGCCCAACCTGCATGGTAGAAAAAGTGAGCTGCCGCAATGGGAACGTCAACATCGCGACTTTCCCTGATTGGCTTGCCGTTATCCAGTGTTTCCAAGACAGCAAGCTCACGTGAACGCTCTTGGATGAGTCGGGCGATGCGAAAGAGGTACTTGCCACGATCGCGGCCGGACATCTTTGACCAGCTCTTGTCATAGGCCTTGCGCGCAGCCATCACGGCCGCATTGACATCTTCCTCGTTGGCTTGCGCAATTTCGGCGAGCACTTCCTCGGTTGCAGGGTTGATTGTCTTAAACGGAGCGCCATGTCCGGGGGTGAATTCGCCATTAATGAACAGGTCGTTCGAACTGTTGATGTTCACGATCGCGGTGGACTCCGGGGCCGGAGCGTATTGGAAAGTCATGGGCGTCTTCTCTCTCGCTCTAATCAATTGTGACGTAGTCGGGGCCCGAGTAGTGGCCAGTTAGCATTTTTTGTCGTTGCTGGAGCAAATCGTTGAGCAAAGTGGAGGCTCCAAAGCGGAAAAGGTCTGGGGTCAGCCAAGCATCCCCCACGGTTTCATTCACTAAAACCAAATATTTGATCGCGTCTTTACTAGTTTTGATTCCGCCAGCGGCTTTAACACCAATCCGGGTGTTCGTCTGCGCGTAGTAGTCGCGGACAGCCTCTAGCATCACCAAGGTCACGGGCAACGTTGCAGCAGGAGCCACTTTACCCGTGCTGGTCTTGATAAAGTCAGCGCCGGCTTTCATGGCAAGCCAGCTCGCTTTGCGGACATTGTCTAAAGTCTTTAACTCACCGGTTTCAAGGATTACCTTGAGGTGGGCGTCACCGCACGCCTCCTTGATGGCAACGATTTCCTCAAAAACTTTGCCGAAATTCCCAGTGAGAAATGCCCCGCGGTCAATCACCATGTCAATTTCATCGGCACCGGCTGCAACTGCGTCTTTCGTGTCAAGGAGCTTGACGTCGAGTGAGGCCCGACCACTGGGGAATGCGGTAGCCACCGCGGCAACATGGATCCGATCCCCGACAACTTCGCGTGCAGCGGGCACCAGGTCGCCGTAGACGCACACTGCGGCAACACTGGGCGTAGTTGGGTCGGTCGGATCAGGATGCAGAGCCTTTGAGCACATTGCCGATACTTTTCCCGGAGTGTCCGCGCCTTCCAGCGTGGTCAGATCCACCATGGAGATCGCGGTGTCAATTGCCCACATCTTGGACTCTTTTTTAATCGACCGTGTTCCCAACGCCGCCGCCCTGGCCTCAGCACCTACCTGGTCAACACCGGAAAGCCCGGCAAGGAACGCGTGCAGCCCCTGATGGCTTGTGGGGGACTGCGTTTTGTGAGGCTGCTTTGTGGGGGGCTGATTAGCCAAGGGCTGATTATCTAGCGAAGACACTACTGGAGTCTATCTGTTCGGGCGCTTAGATTGTTCAGCCGAGCCAAGTACCAGCGACTTCAGCCATTGCTGCGAGGTTTGCTTCCGCTTGGGCTCGCGCAGCGGCCAAATCAGTGCCATCCACGCTCACCACGCTTTGCAGGTAGACCTTCACCTTGGGCTCGGTGCCGCTGGGTCGCACGATCACCCGGCCACCGCCGTCCAGATTGAACAACAGGCCGTCAGTTGGAGGCAATTGCGGGGAGCCGATTGCGAGGTCAATAAATTCGGTGACTTGCGCCCCTGCGATTTCGGTGGGCAGATTGGAGCGCAGCCTGCGCATGATCTCTGGAATGACTGCGAGTTCACTGACTCGGACCGATACCTGGTCAGTGGCGTACACACCCACTTGCATGGCGATGCGGTCAAGTTCGCTCTGAAGTGTTTCATTTTGTGATTTGAGGTGCGCGGCGAGTTCCATGATTTTAAGTGCCGCGGAGAGCCCGTCCTTGTCTTTGACCGCTTCGGGGTCAACGCAGTAGCCGAGGGCTTCCTCATACCCGTAGACCAGACCGGGGATTGGGCCAATCCATTTGAATCCGGTCAAGGTTTGTTGGTACTCAAATCCTGACTGCTCGGCAATTGCCTTAAGAACGGTTGCCGAAACAATTGATTGCGCCATTACTCCAGATTTAGTGGTGCTTTGCTGCGCGATCCAGGAGCCAAGGAGTGCACCAACTTCATCGCCATGCAGCATGCGCCAGGTGGACTTGTCATCGGTGGTGGGGATTGCTACGGCGCAACGGTCAGCATCAGGGTCATTGGCAATTACGAGATCTGCACTGTGTGAGATTGCGGTGTCAATGGACAGGTCTATTGCCCCGGGTTCTTCCGGGTTGGGAAATGCAACTGTAGGGAACATCGGATCGGGTTCGAACTGTTTTTCGACCTTGATGGGTTCGGGGAAGCCAGCCTTGTGAGCAAGTTCCATGAATGTTTTTCCACCCACACCGTGCATTGCCGTGTAGACCGTTCTCAAATCCGTGTCGCGGCTGATCTCTTTACTCACAAGTTTCGCGGTGTGGTCGAGATAAGCCCTTTCGGTGCTGTGGTCCAGAGTGGTCCAGGTGTCGCCGTGGGGAAGGTCGCGTACTGGACCCGAGTGTGTTACTTGCTGAATGTAATCGGCGATCTCAATATCTGCTGGCGGAACGATCTGGGCCCCAGACCCTAGGTAGACCTTGTAGCCATTGTCTTGTGGTGGATTGTGGCTGGCCGTGACCATGATGCCCGCATCCGCCTTGAGGTGTCGAATTGCAAATGCAAGAACAGGTGTAGGGACAGTGTGTGGAAAAATCAGGGGAGTGATTCCCGCGCCACTGAGGATCTGCGCGCTGACCTTGGCGAAAAGTTCCGAGTTGTGACGGGCGTCGTATCCGATCACAACACTGCCAATAGCGCCTTTATGGTTGAGGTATTGCGCGAGTCCCGCCGCAGCCCTGGCAACTACGACCAGGTTCATGCGGTTGGGACCGGGGCCCAACTTTCCACGCAAGCCGGCTGTACCGAATTGAAGACTTGTCCTAAAGCAATCGTGCAATTCCGCCACCGCCAGCGGGTCCATCTGCCCGGCACGCTCTAACAGGATTCGCAGTTCGTGCTGGGTTTCTTCGTGGGGGTCACTCGATAGCCACTCGCGTGCTTGCGCAATTACGTTCATGGGTAGTTACTTTCCCTGATCTAGATTTTTGCAATTATTTTGGCGAGCAGATCACCCATGCGGGTAGCAGCATCATTGCCGGCCTGGAGTACTTCTTCGTGATTGAGTGGCTCGCCGCTCATGCCTGCAGCCAGGTTTGTGACGAGTGAGATGCCAAGAATCTCCATACCCAGTGATCGGGCAACGATTGCTTCCAGGGCTGTGCTCATGCCCACCAGGGTGCCGCCCATATTGCGCACCATGGTTATTTCCGCGGGGGTTTCATACATCGGTCCGGGGAACTGAACGTAGACACCCTCGGGCAAGTGGGGGTCAACCTCGTGACACATGGCACGCAAGCGTGATGAATACAAATCCGTAAGGTCAACAAAATGAGCGCCATGAAGTGGCGAGTTACCGGTGAAGTTGATTTGGTCTTTAATTAAAACGGGTGTCCCTGGGGACCAGTCAGGGTTGAGACCTCCGCAGCCATTCGTGAGGATCATGGTCTTGCAGCCGGTTGCGGCTGCGGTGCGGACAATATGAGTGACTGCGTCAACTCCCCTTTCCTCATAGAAATGGGTACGACCAAGGAAAACCAGGATCTTCTTTCCGTTGATATCAACGCTACGGATCTTTCCGGAATGCCCAGCAACTGCGGGTTCGCTGAAATGGGGAACTTCAGAAACACTGAATTCCGCCATTTGCGTGCCGATTCTTTCTGCGGCGGGAACCCAGCCTGAGCCCAGAACTATTGCGATGTCGTGTTTCTCAACGCCGCTCAGTGAAGCGATGGTGGAAGCAGACTCGTGCGCTGCGCGATTGAGTTGGTCGGTCTTAGGGTTAATTGAGATATCGATTGAGTTCACTCGGTAAATCTAGTACTTATTAGTGCGAATTGTGTAAACGTCGGGCAGCTTCGGCGATAGAGCCCGAAAGGCTAGGGAAAACTGTGAAAGTCGATGCCAACTCGTCGACGGTGAGGCGCTTCTGAATTGCCAGAGTGAGTGGGTGAATCAGCTCGCTGGCGTGCGGGGAAACGACAACGGCGCCGGCGACAATGCGTGAGGTTTTACGGCAAAAAATCTTGATAAAACCGTCGTTTTGTTCCTGCATTTTCGCGCGAGCATTGGTGGCCAGCGGGAGTAGGTAGACATCTCCACGGATTTCACCTGAATCGAAATCCGCTTGACTCACGCCCACCGCCGCAATTTCAGGTTCAGTGAAGATGGTGCTGGAAACGGTATCGAGTTCCAGTGGGGTCACGGCATCGCCGAATGCATGCCACATCGCGATGCGTCCTTGCATGGCGGCTACCGAAGCAAGCATGAGGACGCCGGTGCAGTCACCGGCTGCGTAAATATTTCTTGCGCTCGTGCGTGACACTTTGTCAACCACAATGAAGCCGTGCTCGTCAACATTGACGCCAGCGCTTTCTAGGTTCAACTGATTAGTGTTAGGAAGAGACCCAACCGCAAGTAGCACATGGCTTCCGTGGACCTCGGTGCCGTCCTTGAGTGTGACGAGTACTCCGTGATCGGTCCACACTGCGCCAATTGCACGCGAATGCGGCATCACGTCAATGCCACGTCGCTCAAACACAGATTCGATCACTGCTGCGGCATCTGCATCTTCACCCGGCAGAACACGATCCCGTGATGACACGAGAACTACTTGTGAGCCAAGTCCTTGATAGGCGGAAGCAAACTCGGCGCCGGTAACACCCGAACCAACCACAATTAGTTTTGCGGGTAATTCATCGAGTTCGTAGAGTTGATCCCAAGTGAGGATTCGTTCCCCGTCGGGGATTGCCGTGTCAAGAACTCGGGGGCGAGCGCCCGTTGCAACCAGTGAAATATCTGCGGTGAACTCTTTGGTATTTCCGTCCTCGTAGGTGGCGAGAACGGTACTTTCGTTAATGAATGAACCACTTGCCGGGACTAGCTCGACGCCCTCACGGACCAACGCCGCGGTGATGTCGGTGCTTTGCGCGTGGGCAAGGTCACGAACTCGGGCATTGACGGTACGTAGATTGACACTGAGTTGTGATGCCGCAGGGGGAGCCCCATTGATTAACACGCCGAGTCGCCCGGATTCAGCCACTGCTTGCATCGCATTAGACACCGCGATCAATGCCTTGCTCGGGACACAATCGGTGATGACGGCTGACCCGCCAATCCCGTCGCGATTGATCAGGGTTACCGCTGCGCCAATCTGCCTAGCGACCAAGGCTGCTTCATAGGCTCCGGGACCCGAGCCAATTATCACGACACTTTCCTGATTATGTGGCACGTAGACATCTTCTCGCACGGCGAATGATGACTAGCACGTGGGCGCCAGCGCCCACGTGCTCGGTGATGATGCGAAACTGTTGGGCAACCCGCCGTTAAGAGGAAGTGATCTCGCACAACACCGTGCCGGCCGGAACGGTTGTTCCCACCTCAGCGTTGAGCGCTGTGATTTTTCCGGATTTATGGGCTGTGAGTGGTTGCTCCATCTTCATCGCTTCCAAAACCACAATCAAGTCTCCCGCCGCCACTTCTTGACCTTCAGCGACATCAATTTTCACGATCGTGCCTTGCATGGGTGCAGTGAGTGCATCACCGGACGCATTTGCAGAGGCTTTCTTGCGCTCACGTTTCTTTGCAGTGGGAGTGGGTTCACTGGATTGGGCGCCGAAGCCGTGGGGCAGGGTGACTTCAAGGCGTTTGCCATTGACCTCAACGACAACAGATTGCCTGGCGGAGCTTTCGTCGATTTCATGGGAGTCACCCGAGTAGGCAGGGATCTCGTTCTTGAATTCGGTTTCAATCCAGCGGGTGTGGACCGTGAAAGGGGTTTGCGGATCCGCTGGTGCAAAAGCGGGATCGTTGACTACGACCCGGTGAAAGGTGAGCGCGGTTGCGATTCCATCCACATTGAACTCAGCGAGAGCACGGCGAGAGCGTTGCAATGCTTCCTGGCGGTCTTTGCCAGTGACAATCAACTTGGCCAAGAGTGAATCGAAGTTGCCGCCAATTACGTCACCGGTGTCAAAACCGGTGTCAACGCGTACGCCAGGGCCGCTGGGAAGCTGCCACAGGGCGAGTTTTCCTGGGCCGGGAAGGAAACCGCGACCGGGGTCTTCCCCATTAATTCGAAATTCGATGCTGTGGCCGCGCAGCTCGGGATCCGGGTAGTCGATTGTGCCGCCCTGGGCAATGCGCAACTGCTCGCGCACTAGGTCGATCCCACTTACTTCTTCGCTGACCGGGTGCTCCACCTGTAGGCGAGTGTTTACTTCAAGGAATGAGATAGTGCCATCGGTGCCGATCAAGAACTCGCACGTTCCGGCGTTGTAGTAGCCGGCTTCTTTGATAATGGCTTTTGACGAAGCGTACAGAGCTTCCCGCTGTTTTTCGGTGAGAAAAGGTGCGGGTGCTTCTTCAACTAATTTTTGGTGGCGTCGCTGCAGCGAGCAGTCACGCGTTGACACAACCACCACATTGCCGGCCTGGTCTGCGAGTACTTGGGTTTCCACGTGGCGAGGATTCTCGAGATAGCGTTCAACAAAGCACTCGCCGCGACCAAAAGCTGCAACTGCCTCGCGGACCGCTGATTCATAGAGTTCGGGAATTTCCTCGAGGGTGCGGGCCACTTTGAGTCCGCGACCGCCGCCACCGAATGCCGCTTTGATCGCAACGGGGAGGCCATGCTCTTGAGCAAACGCAGTAACTTCGGTGGCGTCTTTCACCGGATCAGGTGTTCCTGGCACCTGAGGGGCTCCGGCGCGTTGGGCAATATGGCGGGCACTGACCTTGTCACCGAGTGAGCGAATTGCCGCGGGTGGAGGACCGATCCAAATTAGTCCGGCATCAATCACAGCTTGGGCGAAGTCGGCATTTTCAGAAAGGAAGCCATACCCGGGGTGAACAGAATCGGCGCCGGACTCTTTGGCCGCACCGATGATCTTGGTAATGTCAAGATAGGACTCTGCTGCAGTTGATCCACCGAGGGAAAAAGCGTGATCCGCCAGGCGTACGTGCAGGGCGTCGCGGTCAGGATCGGCGTAGACCGCAACTGATTCGATGCCCTCGTCCTTGCAGGCACGAATCACTCGAACCGCGATTTCGCCGCGGTTGGCGATCAAGACTTTTTTCACAGATGTTTCCCTTCGATTGTCCCGACTGATCCTATCGGGCGTTATTCCATAGTTGCATCCACGTGATCCCCAATTGACTCAGTAGTTCGCGCACGGTGGGAAGCGAGATTCCGACCACATTAGAAGGATCCCCGGTCACTCCTTGAACAAAAGCCCCACCGAGTGCGTCTAAGGTGAAACCACCGGCGACGGCGAAGGGTTCACCTGTATCCAAATACGCGTCCATCTCCTCGTCAGTGAGAGCACCCAGGTGGACGTCAGTGCTGGCGGTTCCATGTACCGAATGCAATTCGCCCTCTGCGTGTGCGTAGGTGATGAAATGGCCGGTGTGCAGGGTGCCCGTGTTGTTCATCATTTCCCGCCAGCGGGCCTTTGCGACTTGGGCGTCTTGTGGCTTGCCGTAGGGCTTGCCATTGAGTTCGAACACCGAATCGCAACCAATCACGATAGTGCCGGGTGAGAGTTCATGTGAGTCGGCAAGTTCTTGGGTTACTTTTTCACACTTTGCCTGGGCCAGGGCCTGGGCTAGCTCTTTCGGGGTCGCATTTGGCAGATTTTGTTCGATTGCTTCTTCGTCCACGTGGCTCACCCGCACGATCGGGCTGATGCCGGCATTGTTCAGTGTCGCCAGCCGAGCTGGGGAAGCCGACGCCAAAATAAGTTTCATTGATGCCCTATTGGGCAAGGCCGGATGCACGCCAAGCGCCCGGGCCAGCAGTCGGGAAGCTGACCATCATGTGTTCGCGGTTATTCCAGGCGTGGATCGCAGTGGGTTGGTCAGTGTGGGCCTGTGCCTGGGCGGCAGCGAATACGGCGAGGAGTGCAGCAACGTCTTCTGGGTTCGCCTCCCCGCGAATTACCTGTAGGTGCGGCCCGGTCATAGGGGAATGTTTCCATGCTTTTTGGGAGGAAGCGTTGCGCGTTTTGTGCGCAATGCGCGTAGCGCATGGGTGAGTTGCAGCCGGGTTTCGTGGGGAAAAATAACCCGATCCATGTATCCGCGCTCTGCGGCAACATAAGGATTCGCGAACTTTTCGGTGTATTCCGCGATCCGGACAGCGCGCTCGGCCACTGGGTCTGCCGCATTGGCAATTTCCTTGCGGTACAAAATGTTGACCGCGCCCTGGGCGCCCATGACCGCAATTTCCGCGGTGGGCCATGCCAAGTTGATGTCGGCTCCAAGGTGCTTTGAACCCATGACGTCGTAGGCTCCACCGTACGCCTTGCGGGTGATGACGGTAAGCAAAGGAACAGTTGCTTCGGCATAGGCGTAAATCAGTTTTGCCCCGCGGCGAATAATTCCGTCCCACTCCTGATCGGTGCCAGGCAAGAAACCAGGGACATCGACAAAAGTAATTACGGGAACATTGAATGCATCGCAAGTGCGGACAAAACGTGCGGCTTTTTCCGAGGCCTCAATATCGAGCGTTCCGGCAAACTGCATAGGCTGGTTAGCGACGATGCCAACTGGGTGACCTTCAACGCGACCAAATCCGCACAAGATATTTGGTGCAAAAAGTGGCTGGGTCTCCAGAAAGTCGCCGTCGTCGAGAACGGATGCAAGTACGTGATGCATGTCGTAGGGCTGATTAGGTGAGTCAGGAATAATTGTGTCGAGGGCGTAATCCTCGTCGGTGAACTCCAGGGACACCTTCGTGGGAATAACAACAGGCTCACTCAAGTTGTTGCTAGGGAGATAAGAAAGTAAGGCACGCACATAATCCAAGGCGTCGTGCTCATCGGATGCCATGTAGTGGGCCACACCACTTTTGGAGTTGTGGGTATGTGCGCCACCGAGGTCTTCGAATTCAACATCTTCGCCGGTGACAGTCTTGATCACGTCAGGGCCGGTGATAAACATATGTGAGGTCTGGTCAACCATGACAATAAAGTCGGTGATGGCCGGGGAGTAGACAGCGCCACCAGCGCACGGACCCATCACCAGTGAGATTTGTGGGATTACCCCGGACGCCATCACATTGCGGTAGAAGATTTCGCCGTAAAGGCCGAGAGCGACCACTCCTTCTTGGATGCGAGCGCCACCTGAGTCATTAAGACCAATCATGGGACAGCCGGTTTTCAACGCTAGATCCATAATTTTGACAATCTTTTCACCGAACACTTCACCCAGTGAACCACCAAAGACGGTGAAATCCTGGGCAAAGACGCACACCTGCCGGCCATCGACAGTCCCGTAGCCGGTGATTACGCCGTCGCCATAAGGACGATTGCTTTCCAATCCGAAGTTGTGCGAACGGTGCCGGGTGAGTCCGTCAATTGCCTGAAACGAGCCAGGATCTAGGAAAGCGTCAATGCGTTCCATGGCGGTCATTTTTCCTCGCGCGTGCTGTTTATCCACGGCGTCTTGTCGCTTGCCGGCAGCTTCGGAGCGGCGGGATCCCAAAACTTGCGCTTTCCCCGCCGTGGTGTGCGGGTCGGGGGTCGTCTGGGCGCTCATGCGTCCTCCTGGGTGGTGCTGGTAGCTGGCGAAGTAATCACCTGCGTACCTTATCCATGTGGGAAAAATTTGGGAGCAGGCTGATCGCACTGATTTTGGACACCCCCTTGCTTTTTGCCCTGAAGTGATCCGGCTGGACACGGTCGATTCAACAAACAGTGAACTGATGCGCCGTTGCCGTGGGGGGCCGGTGCCTGCGTGGACCGCGGTGGTTTCCGATCAGCAGACCGCCGGTCGCGGTCGGCTGGACCGCAATTGGCAAAGCGAGCCTGGCAGTGGACTCTGGTGCTCGGTACTGGTGGATCTGTCCGGGTGCCCTTCCACCACCTGGTTGCCGTTGATTTCTGGATTAGCCGTGCTTGACGCGTGTGCCGGATTGGGCGCCGCAGTGGAGTTGAAGTGGCCAAATGACATTACCGCGGGCGGGAAAAAGTTGGGCGGGATTTTGATCGAATCAGCGGGGATATCTGATCACTGGGTGGTGGGGATTGGACTTAATGTCACCGTGGCTCACTTCCCCGACTCGGTTGCACTGGCCGATCTATGTTCGCCCCTGCCTGATACCCAGACCGTATTTCACGCCGTCCTTGGTTCACTGCACGCCGTTGTTGAATCTTGGCGCGAGATCACTTGGGATACCTCGCAAGTATCGGGGCGATATCAGAGTGCGTGTTCGAGTATCGGCGCCCAGTTGAGTATTGCCCGCCCAGGGGTGGACACATTTATCGCACAAGGCGTGGGTATTGACGAATCAGGGCATCTGGTGATCCAACGTGTGGGAGAAAAGCCCGAGGTAGTTGTCGCAGCAGACGTGGTGCATGCCACTATTTATGCATGTACCCAGAAAAACTCTTAGCGCCAGGTGAAACAATTGCATTTGAGATCAAGCCGCATTTTCGGGCGTTGATTTGGCCAGCAACAGTTCTGATAATTGCAGTCTTCATTGGGACGTGGGCATTTTTTTTGACTGATAACAGCATAATTCGCTGGATAATCGTTGGGGCGGCCGCATTTATTTTGATCTGGCAGGTCGCAAGGCCCTTTTTAGGTTGGCTCAGCACACAATATGTTTTTACCAGCCGGCGAATAATTGTCCGCCGTGGCCTGCTCACCAAACAAGGTCGAGACATGCCCCTAGCGAAAGTCAATAACGTCTCATTTGAAGTGGGCGTGATTGGCCGGATTCTCAATTACGGGACTCTGCAAATCGAATCAGCCAGCGACGATGGTGACCTAGTAATTAACGATGTCCCCAATGTCGAAGACATCCAACGGCAGGTCTACGAGCTTCATGAACTGGACGACTCACGACGCCGTGGTAGTGGTTCTGCCCCTGAGTAGGAAAAGCCAGACCCAATGTCTAAATTGGCGTAATTGCATCTCGCTCGGCCAGTTCACGCTCACCTTGATGCGCGAGGTCGTTGGGGATTTCGGGGAAGACGAACTTACGATAAGACCAAAATCTAAAAGTGGTTCCGAGACTCAGACCTACGACGTTTGCACTGATGTTGTCGGCGAGAACGCTGTCCCAGCCCATCAGGTAGTGGCTAAACCACAAGCACCCGATTGCGATTACCATTGCGATCGCATTAAGTCCGAAGAACATCAGGTATTCTCGGCCCATATTCGTCCGGCCACGCTTGCGGAAAGTCCAGTACCGGTTTCCGAAGTAGGCGAAAGTTGTGGCAACTGCCACACTGATAATCTTCGAAGAAATTGGGCGGTCATACATCGGCCCTTGGCCACCGGCAAAGCGCAATAGATTAAAAAGTCCAATGTCAATCACGAGTGCGGAGAGGCCAACAATTCCGAATTTGGCAAGTTCGCGCCAAATTCCGGTGACCCATGAGTCCACAGATTTCACAACACTCTTCGGACCACGCACCCGCGCAGTCTAACTATTTAGCAATGTGTTTTTACCAAAGCACTAAGTTTGTCTTGTGGCACAAGAATCTGGGCACGAAATCGGTCCCACAGTGGGCATGATTGGGGCTGGGCAGTTGGCCCAAATGAGTGTGGCTCCGGCCACGAGTTTAGGCGTTCGCTTCACTGTCTTGGCTAATAACGCCGAAGAGCCGGCGGCCCAAGTGGTCGCGGAAACCGTTCTTGGATCCAAAGATGATCCACATACTGTCTTGGAATTTGCCCGGTCCTGCGATGTGGTCACATTTGACCATGAGTTGCTCACGCCCGAGGTCATGGAAGTGTTAAGGAACTGTGGCAAGCCCGTTTACCCAAGCCCCCAAGCGGTTATTTACGCCCAGGACAAATTGGAAATGCGTAGAGCGCTAACAGATCTGGGCATTCCGTGTCCACGGTGGGCGCAGGTGGATTGCGCGGAGGATGCAATAAATTTTGCAGCGGAAGTTGGTTACCCGTTCATTCTGAAAACTTCGCGTGGGGGATACGACGGTAAAGGCGTGTGGTTTGTTCACAGCAAGGCAGAGATCGCGGCCGTTCTGGAGAAAAAGTTGCCCAGCGGCTCGCAGTGGTTAGCGGAGGAGAAAGTTGAGTTCGTCCGTGAGCTGGCCGCCCAGGTCGCGCGCTCACCGAGTGATCAGTGTGTCGCTTACCCGGTAGTGCACACAATTCAACGAAATGGAATCTGCTTCGAAGTGGTGTCACCAGCACCTGATCTTGATCCCGGGGTCGCTGCCAGGGCGCAGGAGATCGCCCTGCAAATCGCGAGGGAACTCGATGTCGTGGGAATGCTGGCCGTGGAACTATTTGACACGGACAATGGTGTGCTAGTGAATGAATTGGCCATGCGTCCACACAACTCTGGCCATTGGAGTATTGAAGGATCAACAACAAGCCAATTCGAGAACCACCTACGGGCCATACTGGATTTACCACTTGGATCACCGCGGGCCTTGGCGCAGTGGTCGGTAATGGGAAATATTTTGGGAGGCAATGTCCCGGACCTGTATAGCGCCTACCGCCACGTGTTTGCCCGCGATCCTGAGTTGCACAGTCATCTCTACGGGAAAACGGTTAAACCAGGCCGGAAAGTGGGACACGTGACCGCGGTGGGCAGCGATCTGAGAGAATTGCGGAGTCGAGTTGAGCACGCGGTCGCCTATTTTACGGGAGAGATCAATGAGTAGCGAGAAGTTTTCGGTCGCAGTGTGTATGGGAAGTGACTCGGATTGGCCCGTGATGCGTGCTGCCACCGAGATTCTTAGCGAATTAGGAATCACGAATAAAGCATTTGTCCTTTCGGCGCACCGAATGCCGTTAGAGATGACCGCATTCGCTCAAAGTGCTCGCAATAACGGATTCAACGTGATTATTGCTGGTGCTGGTGGCGCTGCCCACCTACCAGGAATGATGGCCGCGTTGACGACCCTTCCGGTGATTGGCGTTCCCGTGTCGGCAACCGCACTTGACGGAATGGATTCACTGCTCTCGATTGTGCAAATGCCCGCCGGGATACCGGTTGCAACGGTCGCGATTGATAATTCAAAAAATGCAGGCCTTTTGGCCGCTCGGATACTGGGGGTGGGCGACCCAGGGCTTGCCGCACGCCTTGAAAGCTATGCACGTGAACTCAATGCTCAGGCTGCAGCCAAGCAAAGCAACCTGCCCTAGCAGTGCGCGTGCCGATCCCATGTACAACCCGTGAAGCTGGATCGGCCGCCGACCTGCACAGGTTCAACCCGGTAATCAATTCGGAGTAAAACTGAAAGTCTTGTTCCTAATGTGTGATTCTGCGTATCTACAGCATGCTCAAGGAATCATCAAGGACGACTGATCATAAAGCCCGGGTTGGATCCTGGACCGACTAGCGAGTCAGGGTGCTCATGACGATTTGATGGTTGGCAAACGGAGTTTTCTTGGGGGACTTGGCGTAGTAGACACGCCACTGTTTTGGCCCGGTCTGTACGGCCACCGGGTCCAATGCATTGAAAGACGATGGAGTTAAAGGCTTGCGATTGACTTTCCAGGCCAATCCATCTCGACTCGTGGCAATGAAAAGGCGCTGTGGTGGCTCACCCGGTCCAGTGGACAGCAGCATGAGCCAGTCCCCGCTTTTAGCCTGAATAACATCCGAGTCAACGTACCCTCCGGTAATGCGATTGCCCGCGTCTGGGACGAAGGACGTGCCGCTTGTATCGGTCGAGGTGGCACTAACGATCGACTCTGTGGAGCGTGATGCACCCAGTGCTGACGCTGGGATGTTGCATTTTTTTGCAGCTTTTGCGGCTTTCTTCGCCTTAGCCGGTGTCAGTTTCTTGCCAGATGCAAGTTGCTCGGCTCCCTTGCGTCCTAGTGCTGTAGTCAAGCATTTTCGTTGCGCCCCGGTTGGTTGAAAGTTTCCCGATCCCTTGTCTGGGTTGTCGACCCAGTACAAGCGGACAAGTCCTTCGGGAGTCACGATCGAGTCTGGGACACCCCAGGCGCGCTGGCCGGCGGATGCCTGAATGCCAAGACGTGATGTGGTTCCTAAAGTTGGCACACTATTGGTGAACGTGACTGGGGCGGTAGCGATTTCCTTGGTCCCATCGGCGTCTACAATCACAAAGTACGCACGCTGCGTTCCATCTATTAACGTCACCTGAGTGTAGTCGGTCCCAAACTCCCGAGGTAGTGAGAGGCTTGTGCACTGGCTATCCGTGGCGCACGTGCTCATCAACCAGCCACCCGCCTCGCCAGCGCTGTGAAACACCAGGTCGGTGGTGGTATCAACGGGCGTAGCGAAGGGGCTAACCCCACTCATTCCCGTCGGTGAGCCTTTGGTGAGATTAAAGGACGCTGCGTGTGCAACGGGAGTTGCCGCAAGAACAAGACCACATATTGAGACTGCGGAGAGACAACGGATGACGAAGGCGTGCATGTGAAGAGCGTAACGCCGAATCGCACGGAAATAATGGCCTTTTTATCTTTTTTGTCTCCACAACCCTTGTTCTATGGGATATTTAAGCGACAGGTCGACCGAGGGCCCGAATATTCCACCCGGCTGAGCGCCATAACGAAAGATCCAACTTATTGCGGGCATCGATAATGTTTTTTTGGGATACAACCCCGGCGAGTGTGGCTGGATCAATTTCGCGGTACTCCATCCACTCGGTGCCGTGAATAATTAAGTCGGCACCGACGGCTGCTTTCATAACTTCCGTTGAATACGTCAAGGTCGGGTACACCCGTTCCGCGTTAACGGTTCCCTTGGGGTCGTGTACGACCACATTTGCCCCCGCATTCGCCAGCGCGACGGCAACATCAAGGGCGGGTGAATCACGGACGTCGTCGCTGTCTGGCTTAAAAGTGGCCCCAAACATACAAATGGTTTTATCTCGCAATTCGCCACCGAGTTCCTTGCGGGCCAGATCAACCGTGTGGCTGCGTCGACGCAGGTTGATCTGATCGACCTCGCGCAAGAAGGTCAGTGCCTCTTCAGCACCAAGTTCACCGGCACGGGCCATGAATGCTCGAATATCTTTAGGCAAACAGCCGCCCCCAAAGCCAAGCCCCGCGGCTAGGAAGCGATTTCCAATTCGGGTGTCGTAGCCGATTGCCTCTGCCAATTGCACGACGTCAGCACCCGCGGCCTCGCAGACCTCGGCCATTGCATTAATAAATGAAATCTTGGTTGCCAAAAATGAATTGGCCGCGACCTTGACCAACTCGGCGGTAGGAAAGTCGGTGACAAGAAAAGGAATCTCCTTTTCGATCATGGACGCGTACACTTCACGCAGCTTTGTCTCTGCTTCGGGCGAACGAACCCCGATAACGAGGCGATCCGGCGCGAGCGTGTCTTGGACCGCGAATCCTTCCCGCAAGAACTCGGGGTTCCAGGCGACTTCGACACCAGGTGCCGAGATTTTCAGCATCGCTGCGATCTGGTCGGCTGTTCCTACCGGGACAGTGGACTTACCCACCACGAGGTCAGTGGGGGACAGGTGCGGAGCGAGTGATTCAACGGAGCCAAAAACTTGGGATAGATCCGCAGCGTAGGAACCGGCCTGTTGGGGGGTTCCCACGCAAATGAAGTGAATGTCGGCAAACTCTGCCGCCTGGGCAAATGAGGTGGTGAATGTCAGTCGGCCAGCGTCGATATTACGTTGAAGTACTTCGTTTAATTCTGGCTCATAGAAAGGAACCTCACCTGAATTGAGGAGTTCAACTTTTTCTGGGACCACATCGAGGCCAATGACGTCAAATCCGAGTTCAGCCATGCAGGCGGCATGGGTCGCGCCGAGGTAGCCGGTTCCAATGACGGAGAGTCGCAGGGTCATTCCACAAGATTACTGCGCGCCGCTACCTAATTATCACCGCTGGGCCCATTGGGCGGGGCGCACCCTCTAAAGTGCTAACCGTGAAGGGCTCAAATCGCGCATCGGCACCGAAGCTGCGCCAGGGTCGTTCCGGCGAATTCTCGGTGCGGGTCCATAATCGAGACTCGCTCCGCGAATTGATCTCAACCGTGGCCAAAAGCGGTGAGGTAGCCAAGAGCGTCAAGGTAGTGATCGACTACGCCGCACCGCCACGAGCTGGATGGTTGGGGAAGCCAGAACTTGAGTTGTCGCAGTTTTCTGGTCGCTGGGGTGATTCTGGTTTTACAGGTGAATGCACTGCGGCTAGTGAACTCCCGCTGGCGGTTCTGCTCGCAGGGGTGCTGCGGGCATGTACACCAACTCCGGGTGGGGTTTTCTCACCTAAAGTGATTTGGGATCCGATGGCATTGCCGCAAAACGGAATTTTGGCGGAGACTCTGCGCCATCTCAGTACTGACTCGGCGAACCCAGGCACCGAGGCCCATCCTCGGACAACAGATCTGCTCGTCACGCCAGAGAGCACTTGGTTAACGGCCGCTGACACTGCCTATGTCTTGAATCCACTTGTCCATCGGCCCCTTGGCCGTCGCTCGCTACCGAAACCCAATATTGTCACGGCGGCATCTCTTTCCTTGCCCGAATCATTAGATGCCGCAACCGTTCACAAGCTCCGTGCGATAACGGCAATTACCGAGGCTCATGTGCTTTCCTTGACTCAGAAAATTCAATTACAGGCGTGCGGGATCACCTTGGATCCATCGGAGTCCGATCCCAGGGAGAACGAATTCAGGTCAATCGCTCGGCGAAATATCGCTCTGCGTAATCACTCGCCGCACGCTCAACTCTATGGCTGGCCCAGTGTCTCCTTGGTTCTGGTGACAAATCGGGTAAGCCACTTGCACGCAATTGTTGAAATGCTTGCCAAGCAGACGTATCCGAATCTAGAACTGGTTCTGCTCACCCACGGCTTCGAGCTCGACGACCACATTCGTGAGCGCCTATCCGAATTGCCATTTCCCGCGCTCACTCGGTCAGCTGCTCAAGCTCTCAACTTGGGTGAGGTGCTCATGGCCGCCAGTTCACTCGCCAGTGGAGAACTTATCACCAAAATTGACGATGATGATTTCTACGGGCCGGAGCATGTGTGGGATTTGGTCACCGCCCGGATGTTCTCGGGCGCGCAACTAATTGGGAAAGTGTTTGACAATATTTATCTCACTGCAGAAAACGCGACGGTTTTTCGCCCGACCCGCGCGGCCGAGAAATATGCGAAATTCGTGGCCGGTGGCACCATTTTGATTTCTCAAGCTGATTTGCGTGGCGTGGGTGGCTGGCGCCCAGTTCCCAAGGCGGTAGATACCGCCCTGATCGAGCGAGTTACCCAACATGGTGGACTGATCTACCGGACGCACGGCCACGGTTACATTTACGTGCGTCACGCGCAAGATTCGTCGGCTACCAACACTTGGGTGGTCGCGGATTCACATTTCCGAAAAGACATTGCGGGTGAGGTAGTGGGAGTAGATAACAATGTCTTGCGCGGGTACGCGGATCTGGACTTGGAGCGCTAAGCCAATGGACTCTTTCCCTAGTGTTGCAATCGTGATTGCGGCGCTCAATGAAGAAGCTCACTTAGAGTCAGCCATTGATCGATTGCTCGCCCAGGATTACCAAGGTGAGATCCAGATTGTCATTGCCGTTGCTCCCTCAGATGATCGCACAGAAACTATTGCAGCCGAATTGGCGCAGCGTCACCCAAACTTGACTCTTGTTGCCAACCCCAGCGGGAAAACCCCGGTGGCCCTTAATTCGGCAATTGGCGCATCACAGTCCGAAGTGGTGATTCGGGTTGATGGACACGCCCTTATTCCGGTTGATTACGTGCGGATCGGCGTTGAGACCTTGAACCGAAGTGGCGCAGACAATGTCGGCGGAATCATGGCAGCCGTTGGGGTGTCGCCGATTCAAAAGGCGATTGCTACTGCCATGACTTCCAAATTCGGTGTCGGAGGTGCCGCATTTCACGTGGGTGGAACGCAGGGTGAGGCGCTCACTGTGTATCTAGGTTGTTTTCGCCGAAGTGCATTAGAGCGAGTAGGTGGTTACGACGAATCTATGGTGCGCGCCCAGGACTGGGAAATGAATCACCGGATCCGAGAAACAGGTGGAAAGATTTGGTTCACCCCGGACATGGTGGTGACCTACCGCCCGCGTGCGAGTCTGCGCGCACTCGCATCCCAGTATTTCGGATACGGAACTTGGCGCCGTGTAGTTGCACGCCGCTACCGTGAAACTATTTCACTTCGTTACCTTGCCGCGCCAGCACTCGTGCTCTGTGTGGGACTCGGGCTTTTGCTGATGTTGATTGGACTCATGGGACCCCAACAATTACTGGTGTGGGTGGGTGTGACCCCGTTAGTGGTCTACTCCTTGGGGGTAATTGCGGCAAGTCTGAAGCTCAGAGGTGACGGTAATCGAATTTTCCTACCCATTGTGTTCCCGGTCATGCACTTTTCCTGGGGACTTGGTTTTCTCCTGGGGCGGGCAAAGTCATGAGATTATTTGCGCGTAAATCCAAATGGTCCATCGTGACTTCAGCGCCTAAAGGGGATGCAGGTAAGAAATGGGGTGACTACTGGTTCGCCATTGATCTTGCGCAAGCGCTGAAAGCAGAAGGTGTTGACACCAAAGTTGTTTCTCGCGCCGGAGCGAACAGTCAACAGCGCGATGCCGATGACGTAGTCGTGGTGTTGCGGGGACTTCGCCGCGTGGTTCCGTCAAATACCAGCGCAACCTGGATGCTGTGGGTTATTTCCCACCCGGAATTGGTTGAACCCGGTGAGGCGGCGCAATATTCACGCGCATTCGCGGCCAGCCAGCGTTGGGAACCGGGTCCTGAAATTGGGGAGTTCGCTCCGCTGCTGCAAGCAACTAATTCGCTGCGCTTTAGGCCGATGCCATCACGGGAAAAATCAGGTGTTCTTTTTGTTGGTTCAACGCGCGGAAATTTTCGCCCGATTGTACGGGACGCCTTGGCTGCCGGAATTCCACTTAAGATCTACGGAGTCGGTTGGGATAAATTCTTGGCACCGGATCAAATAGCGGGAGAGTTTCTTGACAACAGTGAGTTGCCTGTCGCCTATGCCTCAAGCGCCATCGTGCTCAACGACCATCACCGCGATATGGCGGAGCAGGGGTTTCTTTCCAATCGACTATTCGACGCCGTTGCGGCGGGCGCACGCGTGGTGAGTGACCCCGCCCTGGGGATTAGCGAAGTTTTCGGTTCAAGTGTGGTCACTTACCAAACTCCCGAAGAGCTGGCGGAAATTATTCGTGATCCAGATTCATTTTTTCCTAGCGATGAGAATTCCCCGCAACGGATGCACTCTGATCATAACTTTCGCGCTCGTGCTCGTGCCTTAATCGACGCGGCAGATTCGGTGCGCCATGACTGATCCAAAGGTGTCCATTATTTTGATTGGATACAACGATGCTGCGCGCTTGCCGAATGCGCTTGAGTCACTTACCTCGCAGTCATTTCGGGAGATTGAAATTATCGCGGTTGATGACTGTTCAACCGACGGCTCGGTTGAGATTTTACGTGCGGCTGCTGGGACTGATCCACGAATTCGAGTTGAAGTACTTGCGCAGAACTCTGGGCCTAGTGCGCCCCGAAATCGTGGTATGGAACTGGCTAGTGCACCTCTCATCATGTTCTGTGATTCTGATGACAGGTACGACCCCCATGCGGTCCACAACTTGTATTCGGCGATCAGCAGCATGGGGGCTGACCTGGTTGTGGGAGCAACCACACGCATTATTTCCAGTTCCGGTGAAAGAAAAATTTGGCACCCCGAGTTGTATCTCGAATCACGCGTTGTCCTCGGGTTGGCGGAGGAACCTAGGCTGCTATTTGAGACGATCTCGGTCAACAAGATCTACCGGGCACGGTTCCTGCGTGAGCACGAAATAGATTTCCCACCAGGCTTGATATATGAAGACCAACTGTTCACATTGAAGTGCTATCTCGCAGCAACTCGCATTGGGATAATCCCCGAAGTCGTCTATTACTGGAATGTCGAACCTGACGCGGACGTTCGTTCAATCACCCAATCCCGGCACGAATCGCGCAATGCGACTGACCGCATCACGATTAATCAGCTTATGGATCGAGAACTCGAATCTGATCACACTCTTGGTCACCTCAAGAACCAGAAGTTTCTCCAGCATGAGCTATCCCTCTATCTCGGGACTCTATTTAGACTTCCCGAGAGCGACTCGGCTGAACTGATTGACATTCTTTCCCAGTACGTGCGGCGCATTCCGATTGAAGACTTTGAATGCCTGCGACCAGGTGTGCGGGTTGCTGTCTACTACTTGCTCACCGGGGATCAAGGAAAAATGCGCCAAGCTTTATGGTGGGAAAAAGGTGGCGGGTTCATCAATACCAGCCTGGCGGGGCGAAGCGGCGAGTTGTGGTCGAGTGAATCTGCTGATTTGCTGGGACGCCCAGCCGCCTGGTGGCTGGATGTGAGCGACTTGCATCTTGATTTGATCCCATTTGAGCGTCGTTCCTACTTCAGCACAATGAGTAAAAGTACCGGGGCGGACAACTGGGTCCTTGCCTGCGTTGATTTCGCCGGTGATCTCCCGCGCGACACCCAGGCCCAAGTCATCTTGCGTGAGACAAGGACCGGGGCCTTGATTGCATTCTCGGGGACCTCGGTTGAATCAGAGAGTGGTGTGCGCTCTTATCACGTGAACTTGGATTCTGGTGGCGCTGAACTCGTCCAAGATCGGGGAATTAATTCTGATGAGCACGGCATTGTTTGCGTGCAATTAACCTGCTCCCTGGGTGTTAACCGTTCAGATCTGCACCTAGAGCCCGGTCAGGAAATCCGTCCTTTACCTATGGGTAGATTGGCGTCCTTGGGTTGCGCAGATCGTATCGATTTTGAGGTCCAGGCGGATTCGCGAATCCATTGGAGTGCCGCGGGCTCAGCGAAGTCCGTGATGGGGGCGGTACGAAGGCTTCGACGCTCACGTAACCGCAAGCCCACGTCTTCACATTTGCCCATTGTGAAAGTTAAGGGGCGGCCCACGGTCGTCTTCGCACCGACCGACCTTCCTTCATCGCAGCGTGTGCGTGGGCGCTTTGATACACAAGCGTGGATCGACGAGTTTGGGACAAGGGTATATCTCCTTATTCCTCGGGAGGAATTCACTGACAGGCCGCGGCGTTCACGCTTTGCCTATTGGAGTTACCCACCCTCCCAGCGCCCGGCAGTGCTTGCGATCGCTGACATCGTGATTACGGATCGACCAGAGTTGATAGATGATCCACGGTCCATCGTTTTTCGTCGTGACTTGGGAGCATCCGACTACCTGTTGGCGCCAATTGATGCGGCGGTGGTTGATGATCAATCGGCCTTGCACCAAGCGCTACGTGAACGACTTCAGGCTCCCGGGGCTCAGCCATGATGGCTGTAGCGATTTCTTTTTTATAGGTAGGAGTTTGCGCGGGTGAGATCTTCTTCAAAGTCAACCTCAACTGCGAAGAGGTCTGAAATATCTACTGGTCGAACGTGAGATCCGTGCAGATCAATCATGATTTCAATCCCACGTTCAAAGTAGTCGCTGTCCTCGCAAGCTTCAAGTCCAGAAATTAAGAGTTCCTTGTCCTTGTTCGCGACAAAATTTATGCCGACCGCTTCGCCCAGTGCATCTACGACTTGTTTGGACAGTTCATTAACAAATCCATCTGCGTCAACCCGGTATTTGACTTCTTCATCTCCGACAGCCGCGGTATTTACACAAATAATTGATTCGTCGCGTTCAATGTACTCCTTGACCCGATCCAATACCCGCGGATCAAAGACCACATCACCGTTCATCCAGAGAACACCCCCCGGCCCGGAGAGCCTGAGGGCCTTGAGCAGACTGCGATTGGTGTTGGTTTGGTCGTAGGCTTCGTTGTATACGTAGAGATTATTGGGAAATGACTCGATTATGAGTTCCAGTTTGAATCCGATTACCGTCATGATTCGCAGTTCGTCACCGAAGGCTGTGCTCAGATTGTCAACCTGCTGGCGCATGATTGTTCGACCGTCGGCTAGGGGGGTGAGGGGCTTGGGCCAGGGGCGACCAAGGCGTGTTCCCATTCCGGCGGCCAAAATTACGGCTGTCTGAGTCACAGCCTGAGCCTACTGGCTGCTGAAATTAGGAACCTATCTGCCGCACCCGTTGGATTCCTTGTAATGCTGCGTCGTGGGCGGCAATCTCTGTAGCGATCGCCGACCAAAAAGCGCCCGTGCTGCTGTGTTGCTCGATGTTTCCAAAGTAATAGGAGCGCATGCTTTCTCGATCTGATCGGTGCGCATCGGTCTCGAGGCTTGTAGTGATCAGTTCGTTAATCCCATTAATTGAACTTTGATCAATAACTGCGCAGGCCGCAGACACCGGAGAATCAGCGTGCAACTGGTCCGAATCTGACCTGCGATCGGTGAGAATGATGGGTGAATCCGGCGCAAGGTAGAGGTGGTCAAGGGTCACGCTGGAAACGTCTGCAATCAGCAGGTCAGTTTCTGGCAGGATCCCCAGAATGTCGGCAGTGGGGAGGTAGAGGTGCTGCGCCCCGGCAGCGGCAATCAGGCTGACAAGCTTTTTGTGGTTCGCGCGAATGAGTGGGTCAGGCGACTCGACCACACGCGGGTGGGGCTTGTACACGACCCGCGCATCAGGGATTGCGAGAGCGGCCTGCACGATTTGCGGCCCGTAAATGTCAACTGATGTGTAGTTATTCGCTTCGTCTTCACCTTCCCACGTGGGGGCGTAGGTAATGGTTCTTAATTTACTTTTTGCCAGGGGACTCGCGACTTGTAAGTCAAGTTGCGGGCGCCCCACCGATACTAAATGCGAGGAATCAAACCAGGCAATCGCCGCGGCATGACGATCAATTGCAGCTTGCCCTGCCACGAAAACTTTGTCGTAGGCCTTGGCTTGGTTGCTCACCATGCAAATTTTGTCGCTCTCGCCATGGTTGACGTGAATATGCACTGCCTGTTGAAACGAGAGTGATTGAAAATTAGTCCAACCATTATTGACATAGATCACGGCATGGAAATCGGCCCGGTCGTAAAGGGCCATCAAAATTTCGTATCGAGGAACAAGGAGAACCTGTAGCTTTGTCAAAGCACGCAGTGTGTTGTAGGTCTCTAGATTTCGGACTACGACGATAGTTCTCAGATTGATCTGATTTTCAAAAACGGGAAGCCACTGGGTGAGTTGGTAGAGTTTGGTGGGCTGATCGGCGAAATAGAGGGCGATGTCGGCGGTGGGGACATCCTCTAGGTCAAAGCCGTCAGGTTCCACCTCTCCAAATGCTCGAAGTCTTCGACTTAGGCTACGGGCCGCTTGCTTGGCAAATACGCTGACTTTGCCGGATTTCACGGTCCTTGCTGTTTCTGTTTCCACGTGGTGCACGATACGCGAGGCCGGATCATCTAATGTAAACGGCGTGCGCGCACTCTGGGAGTATCGTCAGGTACTCCGAATGTTGGTCCTTCGTGACCTGCAGAATAAGTACACCAAATTCCGGTTGGGCTACCTCTGGTCACTACTTGAACCACTGGGAATGTCCTTGGTTCTCTGGCTCGTGTTCTCGGTGCTACTGGGCGAACGGGCATTGGGTCTTTCCCCCTACTTGCTTTTTCTGTCGGTCGCGATCCTGCCATGGTGGTGGTTTATTAAAAGTGTTAACGCGTCAACCAAGATTTTTCGCGGATCCCGTGGTGGATTGACTTTTTCCACTCTGCCACCGCAAATCTGGGTAATGAGAACGGTGCTTTCCTCAGCCATTGAGTTTGTATTCTCACTTCCGGTAATTGTGCTAGCAATTGCTTTGACCCAAGATTTACCGGGGATTTATATTCTGTTTTTCCCCGTGGCATTCATTTTGCAATTCTTGCTGTTATACGGCATTGGTTTACTTGTCTCCTCACTCAGCGTGATCATCCCCGATCTTGCTCGTGTGGTGAAGATTGTGCTGCGTGCCATGTTTTACCTCTCACCGATTCTTTACTCGATTTCCAATATCCCCGCGCAGATGCAAACGGTCGCAGCGGTTAATCCTCTTGTGGGAATTCTTGGTCTGTATCGGATTGGTTGGTGGCCAGAGGAGCAGACTTCCACGACCGCCCTAGCGATCTCCCTAGGTGTCGCGGCGATCCTGTTTATCGCCGGGATTTTCACATTCCACCGACTTAAGCCGCGACTATTGAAGGAGGCCAAATGAGTGTAGTTGAGTTCTCCAATGTGTCACTTTCTATGCCTCGCACCAAACGCCGGCAAGGTTCTGGCCGTAAGCATCGTCTTCTGCGGATCGCAGGGGAAACATCCCGGAGCATGATCCCGGTCCTGGAGAATGTGTCATTCACGATCAATCGAGGGGATTCCGTCGCGATCGTCAGTGGCAAACCGTTATTACGCACTTCACTCACCAGATTGGCCGCGGGTACATTGATTGCTGACTCTGGGTCGGTCGCGCGCAGTGAACCGGTTGTGGCCATGATCGGAATTGCTAGGGCGATGGGGGCTTCATTTACCTTGCGACAAAATGCATATCTGGTGGGCGGGCTCATGGGTATGACTCCGGCAGAGCTGACCGAGAAGCTCCCAGGCATTATTAAATTTGCTGATCTGGGCAATTATTTGGATCGCCACCTTCGAGTCGCACCCTCTAGCGCCCGGCAGCGACTAGCGTGGAGTCTCGCGATGGCAGTCGATGCACAGGTGTACGCAATTGATGGGACCCTCGTCGTGGGTGAACTCGAATTTCGCCAAAAATGTTGGACTGCGGTCGACTCTTTACGGGAGGATGGCGCTACTTTTATGATTTCTTCCGACGGTGGCAAGCAATACCGCAGATTCTGTGACCGCGGTCTGTATTTCGATCAGGGAGCCTTGATCGCTGATACAACGGTCTCCCAAGCCCTTGCTCTTGCGCGTAAGACTAGGCGGGAACCCCGCGGGGAATAGGCTGGCCCACGTGTCGGTTTCCCCCATTGCGCCAGATGGCGTGCTGCTCCATGTTGGCGTCCACAAAACGGGCACAACGGCCATTCAGGCGGCCCTGGCCGACTCCCGTCCGGAGCTGGCCACCCGCAGCGTCCGTTACCCGGGCAAATTACAAGCCCAGCATCGCGCTGCTTTGGCCCTGCTGGGTCGTCCCTGGGGTTGGAATAACCGCGGTGGCGCAGTGATGGACCGCGAACACTTTGATCGTTTGGCGAGGCGGACCGGGAAAGCACCTGGCCGAGTTGTCATCAGCAGTGAGTTCTTTTGCGAAGCAAGTTCAGAGCAAGCACATGAAGCGATCTCGGCTTTGGGTAGATCTGGGGACCGACCGGTTCATATCCTGATCACCCTGCGAAATCTCGGGAAGTTACTGCCCTCCTCCTGGCAGCAATATTTAAAATACGGGATGACCACCCCCTATGAAGCGTGGTTGACCGACGTCCTGGCGACACCCGGTAGTTCGAAAATGACTCCAACGTTTTGGAAACGCCATGACCATGGAGATGTAATCAGTCGTTGGGCTGGCGCTGTTGGTTCACAGAACCTCACCGTGATGGTGCTAGAAGACGTTCCACGCGAATACATGTTTGAAACTTTTGCTCAATTCCTAGACGTGCCGACGCACATCCTTACCAGCCGGATGGAACTCACAAGCAATCGATCAATGACAGCTGCTGAAGCCGAGGTGCTCGTACGGCTTAATAAGAAAGTCAAGAAATCAATGCAATGGACCGATTACGTCACTTTGGTGCGACGCGGTGTTGCCCTCGGCATGGTTGAAGGTCGCGAGCCCGGCCCCAGTGAACCCAAGTTGCACACCCCGGACTGGGCCCTGGATGCAGCCCAACAAGTGGGAATCAAAAGCGTGAACACAATTCGCGAGTCAGGGGTGGAGGTTCTGGGAAACCTAGATGCCCTGACAACGCGCATTGCCTCAACGCCAGTGCCCGACTTCACGGACCAAATCCCCATCGACGCTGCGGTCACGGCGATTGAGTCTGTGATCAATTCAGCACGTGAAGACCCATCCTCGCGCGTACTAGCTGGACGCCTCTACCGGCAGACCAAGAAAGACGGAATACGTTCCCTGCTTCGAAAAGATTCCGAGTGAACCGCACAATAGACACGGCGGCAGAGCTGCCGGATGTGCTCGCCGAGCTCTCAGCAGCGTTAGCACACCCGGGAACCGCAATCATTTTGCTTGCTCCAGATCTACTCATTTCTCCTGTGGTACTGAGCCCTATTACTGAAAACATGCTGGCCGGGACATGTGCGGCGGTGCGGCCGCATCGTGAAGGGAATATTCGGGTTGCGCACCATGAGATCAGTGCGATCGCAAACAGTTTCCATCACATCAATACCGGTAATGCCCAGAGTGTTGGCGCCGTTCGCATTGATCCACGCGACTTTCCCCGTGCGCAGGTTGCCGTCGCGGATCTGGAGCAAGCCATTCGTTCCGGTGTCATCATCGCAAATTCCAGTGAAGTCGCCGAGCTAGTGTTGGCGGCGCTTACTCGAGCCCAAATTAGCGTTCGCGCGGTCGAATTGATCGACGCCCCATGGTTTCGTTCACCCGAAGACGTGACCGCCTCGCAAGCTCACATTGCGGCCATGCCGGAAAGTCGAATTCGCGGGCTACAAGCCAATCGAGTTGATGACGGATTCTATTCAACCTTTGTTGTTCGCAAACTTTCCAAGCCACTGAGTGCATTAGCAATCAAGCTTCGGATGTCGCCAAACCTAGTCACGGTAATTTCATTTATTGTGGGTGTGGCTGCGGCATTGAGCTTTGCCCAAGGCGCCCGCTGGGCGCTTATCCTTGGCGCGCTCTTGCTGCAACTGTCCCTGATCTTGGATTGCGTTGATGGAGAGGTGGCCCGCGCCACCCATCGGTTCTCTGTGATCGGTGCCTGGCTCGATGCGTCAACTGACCGGGTCAAGGAATATGCGGTCTACGCTGGTTTGGCGACTGGTGCAGTGGTGAACGGTGTTGAGTCCCAACTCGCCTGGGGTGTCGCTGTGATCCTGATGATTGTGCAAACCGCCCGGCACATGGGGGACTACAACTTCGCCGCAATTCAGAAAATGCGTGAGGCGGCGCTGCCGTTCGCCTCAATCGTTGATCCACAAGATCCATGGGGTCACGGCACAGCGACCTTCTCGGCCCGGGTTAATAGTCGAAGCGGTGTGCGCTGGGTCAAGAAGGTGATTCACATGCCAATCGGTGAGCGCTGGCTGGTGCTCAGCGTCGTTGCCGCCGTGCTGACGCCGTTATGGGCGCTGTATTCCTTACTTGCCCTTACTTCGCTGGCCTGGCTATACACGCTGGTGGGACGCGTGCTGCGTACGCGAAGGTGGGCCAAGACAGCGGTGGGGGTTGAACTCATTTGCGCGCAGCTCGACAATGGTCCGCTTTTTGATTCATTGCCCAAAGTCTTGCGCAGGGTGCCCGGTTCACGTTGGAATTGGGCAAGTCCCATGGTTAATCGACTCATCGAAATGGGGGTTGTCGCGGGGATCGCGATCGCGTGGTTCCCGCAATGGATCACATTGGCATTCGGCTACCTTTTCATTATTGCCTTTCACCATTACGACAATCTTTATCGCGCATTGGCGCGATCGCAGGCACCTCGATGGCTCACCTGGGGAGCGCTGGGCCGGGATTCCCGCACAATTATTGTCATGATTGCAGCCCTGATTGGGATCACGGCGTTCTACGATGCTCTTAACCTCGGGGTAGCGTGGCTCTTTATGTGGTGTGTGATTGTCGCTTCGGCGCAGTACCTGAATGCTCAAAGTTCGCCTGAAAAGGCCACATCAACGCGGAAAGGGGCGCATTCGTGAACCCGGGCAAGCCCCCGCACCCCAGCATTGAACAGATTAAGCAAGTGTGTCAACCGCCCGCTGTTCGTGATCGCAAGAACTCCGAGCATTGGGTGGCTGACGTGTACTTGAGAGATATTTCCCCCTATCTCACGAGCCTGCTTTTGCGCACCCCGATTACTGCTAATGGTGTTACCTATTTAATGATTGCAACGGGTGCACTTGCCGGTGTGGCGCTCCTGATCCCGGGAATGCCCGGTGCGAGCCTGGCGCTGTTGTTGGGACAAATGCAGATGCTCTGGGATTGCTCAGACGGGGAAATCGCGCGCTGGCGGGGAACTTCTTCACCCAAGGGCGTGTTCCTTGATCGGGTTGGCCACTACGTTGCCGAATCCTTTATCCCCGTGGCGCTAGGTCTGCGCGCCGCCGGTTTCCCTGACTCCGGGTGGCTTGAAAGTGCCTGGCCACTGATTGGCGCCCTACTCGCTTTGATCATTATGTTTAACAAAGCGCTCAACGACATGGTGCATGTCTCGCGGGCCTACAACAATATGCCCAAACTCGAAGACAAGGAATCCGTTGGGGTGCCGAGCGCCTCAGGATTGCGACGGGTGCGCTCACTTGCGCGGTTTGTGCCCTTTCACCGCGCTTATCACTCGGTTGAACTCACGATCCTGGCGTTTGTAGCAGCAGTCGGTGATCTGTTCACCTCAGACCTGCAAATAACTCGAATTTTGGTTGCGCTTCTGGCGATCCTTGGAGTGTTTACAATTATTGGGCATTTTATGGCGATCATGACGTCGAGTAAGTTGAAATAGTGACCAACTTCGGCGTTGTCATTTTGACCATGGGGTCGCGACCTAATGAACTGCGCAAAGCAATTGACTCGGTACTCAACCAAGTGAACGTGCACACCAACATTGTCGTGGTGGGTAACGGTTGGGAACCGGTTGATCTACCCAATGGCGTTGCCGGCCTTGCACTGCCCAAAAATATTGGTATCCCCGCTGGCCGAAATGCGGGAGTATCACAAGTCACGGGGGAGATCTTATTTTTTCTCGATGACGATGCCGAACTACCTAATTCACATTTTCTTGAGCGGATGGCGGCCCTGCTGTCCTCCCGCCCAGAAATTGGCCTGGTACAACCCAGGGTTGTGGATCCGACCGGCGAGCAAGGCCCGGGACGTTGGGTGCCCAGACTTCGGGTGGGTGACCCCAAGACTCCGAGTGCAGCCACTTCGTTGTGGGAGGGCGCTACGGTTATTCGTCGGTCGGTTTTTGACTTATCTGCTGGTTGGCCCGAGCAATTTTTCTATGCCCATGAAGGGATTGACCTGGTGTGGCGGGTGTGGGACAACGGGTTTATCCCTTGGTATGCCGGGGACATTGACGTGTATCACCCGGTGATCAATCCGCTTCGACATGAAGAGTTTTATCGGATGAATGCCCGCAATCGGGTCTGGTTGGCCCGCCGTAATTTGCCGGTTGTCCTCGAACCGATCTACGTCGGGAGCTGGGCGGCACTCACCATGTTGCGGGTTCGCGATTCAGGTGCGCGCAAAGCTTGGATTGCCGGAATGCGGGAGGGGATTGCGGTTCGACCACGTGGGCGCAAAACCATGAAGTGGAAAACCGTGTGGGCCATGACAAAAGCTGGCCGTCCACCAGTTATTTAACTGGCGCAGTAGGTTTCATCTGCAGAATTGATATTCGCAGTCTTGTCTTTGAGAGCTTCACTGATTCGGACTTCCTTGGCGCTAGTGAAGTCCGGGCCAATCACCAGTTGCAGGGTTGATCCGGTTCCTTTCACAGGTTCTTGCACGGTTGCGTTCGCCGAGTACGCCAGCGTTTTCGCCGAGTTGTCCCATTCGGGGTCATAAATAAGTGTTGTTGCTGCGACCGGGTCGCCCTTTTTTACGTTAACCACGACGAAGCCTTCTTGGCGTAGTGCTTTCTTGGCGCGCTTGCCCGCACCCTGAACGCCGGTGCCATTGATTACTTCAACGCGGATGTTTTCGGGCACGGTGCGAAGCAGTGGTTGATCATTCGCAGCTTTCGGCGGCCACGGGGTATCATTTTTGAGGGCTTTGAGAAGTGGCTTGGCTTTTTTCTTATTCATCAGCACATTTGCGCCGTCGCCTGCGGGATACCACGGCATTGTGGTGAATGTAATGTTTGCAGGTTTCAGGTCTTTCATGCTCAGTGCGAGTTGGCGCAGGTTATCAATATTTGCCAACTGTGGATCTGCGGTGAGTGATTCGGTGGTGGCAGTGAGCACGCCGAGCAGGGCCGCCGGGTTGAGCAATGTGCCGGCGGAAAGGACCTTTTTAACCATCGAGGAAAGGAATGCTTGTTGGCGCCTAATTCGGGAAGTGTCCGATCCGTCGCCTAACGTCTTGCGGGCGCGCACAAACGCGAGTGCTTCTTCACCGGCAATGGTGTGGTTACCGGCGCTGAGTTTGAGGCCACTGAGTGGATCGTTGACCGGCTCGCTCAAGCAAATTTCAACGCCCCCGACTGCCTCGGTAATTGCTTTAAACCCACCGAAATCGATCACCATGAAGTTATCAATCGCCATTCCGGTCATGTTCTCGACGGCCTTAAGCGTGCAGCCGGGACCGCCACGGGACATGGCTTCATTGAATTTCCCAGTGCCACCACTGATGCTCTCACCGCTGGAGTTCTTGCACGTGGGTAGGTCAATCAGAGTGTCGCGGGGGATGCTCACTGCGATTGCATCACTACGATCTGCGCTGACATGCAACAGGATCGTGGTGTCCGAGCGCTCGGCGTTTCCGAATTTAGCTGTACTTCCGTAGCCCTTATTGCCTTTGCCGGCCCTCGAGTCACTTCCCATGATCAGGACATCGAAGGGGGCTACCTCGCCAGTTATTTCGTCGACAACGACCGACTCGGTGCTGCTAACAGCGTTTCCGGTTTGATCGGAGACGTCGAGGGCGGTGATATTTCCTTCGAGCTGGCCCAAGACGGAGGTAACTCCCGCGCCCACCGCAGTCACAGCCAAAATCGCCCCTGAGGCGAGCGCTGCAACAACCTTGGGCCAACGACGGTTACTCACGGGGATCCTTACTCTGGGCATTGATTGGGCATTGACCTGTGTCTGGGCGGGTACGGTCCGGTAAAGCAGAACCGCCCTCAATAGTAAGCCGGGAGGCCCTTACCAGTAGGTAGGACGCTCCCAAATGGCCAATTGGTTCCTTCTGGGGTCCCTTTGATGACCGGCAGCGTGTCTCTGGCGGTAGGTGGCAGATCTAGCGCACAGAACACGTGCGCGGGTGACGTCCCTCTTAGTGGTGTGATTTCGTGTTAGGCGGAGTAGTTTCGGTTGACTCTCACTCCTGGCATTCCACAGATTTCTGGTTGTGACTGTTCATTCGCAGGACTTCTAATCTGTTTCCTCCCGCAGGTGTAAAGCTTGCTCGACGGCCGAACGCATTTCATCGACCGGAGGTGTCACACCCGCCCAGGCTTCGATAGCAAATGCTGCTTGGTGCACGAGCATGCCAAGGCCGTCGATGGTGGAGGCACCTCGGAGTGCCGCACGTTGCAGAAAGGGGGTTTGGGGCGGATTCGGGATGACATCGCAAACCGTCATGGCGTCTGAGATGGAATCGAAGTTGACAGCTGGCGTGCCAGGGTCGGGGTGTAGGCCAATGGAGGTCGCTTGAATCAGGATGTCGGTCATGGGCGGAACGATGTAATCACTGGCGCCCAAAGATTGGGGGGTTACTTGGCATTGTGTCGCCTCTTCGATGTCCTTCGCCAAGCTCGCGGCACGATCAACGGTTCGATTAGCCAAAGTGATGGACGCAACTCCTGCGAGGGCGAGTTCGAACGCGATAGCTCGGGCGGCGCCTCCGGCGCCCAGGATGGTGACGTTCATTCCCTCGGGCTGGATCCCGGCGTCAACCTTGAGCGATCGGATGAAGCCTTTCCCATCCGTGTTCTCGCCGATGAAAGTGTCACCTTCTCTGACAACGGTGTTGACTGCACCGATCATGCGGGCCGCGGGGGATACGTCGTCGAGATACTGCATGACCGCCACTTTGTGGGGGACCGTGAAATTCAATCCGTGAAATCCGAGGAGTTTGAATGCTTTCAATGCTTCTTCTAATGAGGCAGGTCCGATTTCAAAGAGTTCGTAACGCCAATTCAGCCCGAGGCGGTTGAAGGCCGCCTCCATGATGACACCTGTCGGGTTCTCCTTGATGGGGAGGCCGACCGCGCCGATGAGAGTGTGCTGGAAGTCCTTAATTGTTGTCCTCCTGATGGGTAACTCTGACCTACTGTATCGCCGCGGTACGCGCATTCGAGTTCCCACGCGAGGGCAACAGTTATCGGGCTACCGTGGGATTGGGCTCATTAAGGGGGTCCGGTCAGTTCTGTCGCGGATAGCCAACCGCAGTAAACGATCTCCGAGGTGGCCGAGAGGTATATCTTCTCGAGGATCTCGTAGGCTGGTACCTCAATAGAGGTCTAACATTTTCTAACCGTGGAATCATGCCTAGGAGGAACAATGCCTGCCCATAGCAGGTTATCATTCGACCAGCTGGCCGAGAGAGCGACCGATCTCGCGGGCCGTGGCCGTCGAACAATCCTTGGGGTAACCGGTGCGCCTGGCGCGGGCAAGTCAACGGTCGCTGCGGCTCTTATGAGCCAACTGGGTGATGCGGCCACTATCGTGTCAATGGATGGTTTCCATCTCAACAGTCAAGTTCTGGACAACCTTGGGCTACTGGATCGTAAGGGTGCTCCGGACACTTTCGACGTCGGCGGATACGTCGCGTTACTTAAACGGCTACTTCATCAAGACGAGGACGTTATTTATGCGCCAGAGTTCCGCAGAGACCTCGAAGAATCTATTGGCTCAGCGGTGCCCGTCCTTCGAACCACACCTTTAGTGATTACGGAAGGGAATTACCTTCTGCTTGGTAGCGGCCAGTGGCCTCGAGTTCGTGAGCTGCTTGACGAGGTCTGGTTCATCACTTTGCCAGACTCAGTGCGCGAGGATCGCTTGATCAAGAGACACATTGATTTTGGAAGGAGCGCGGCCGAGGCCGAGGAGTGGGTTCGTGAAAATGACGCACTTAATGCGCAACTCATCAATGAAACCGCGTCAAACTCGGATCTGTGCGTTGAAATTGTTTAGATCGCTGTCCGACACTGTTTTCTCATAATTTAGGCTGGCTAAGGGCGGTTCATCGACTTAATTGGGTTCGAGTTTCTTAGCACCGGTCATTATCGCTACACCCTCGCCCATGTCGTGTGACTGGGGAGTGACTACGCCTGCGCATTCGCCGAGTCGTTGGATATGAATCCGATCTGCGACCTCCCACACATGCGGCATGTTGTGGCTAATCAGGATCACGCCCAAACCACTGTCACGCAAGCGTTTAATCAAATCGAGCACGGCTCCGGACTCTTTGACGCCCAGTGCAGCGGAGGGTTCATCCAGGACAATAACTTTGCTCCCGAATGCCGCAGCGCGGGCGACAGCCACGGCCTGGCGTTGACCACCGGACAAGGTTTCTACCGCCTGACCCATATTCTGAACCGTCTGGATCCCTAGGTTTTGGATGGCTATCGCGGCACGTTCGCGCATTCCGCGCTTGTCTAACATGCGGAAGACGGAGCCGAGTATTCCCTTACGACGCTCCTCCCGAGCCAGATAGAGATTACCTTCGATATCTAACGCAGGGATAACTGCCAGTTGTTGGTAGACCGTCTCAATTCCGACCTCCCGGGCGTCTTGGGGTACCTTGAAACGCACTTCTTCACCCTCGAAATACATCTTGCCCGAGTCAGGGCTGCTCGCACCGGTTAAACATTTGATCAGGGTGGATTTCCCGGCTCCGTTGTCGCCGATCACGGCAAGAACCTCACCTCGATAGAGATCGATACTGACCCCATCGAGTCCAACAACTCGACCGAATGTGACGGCTAAGTCGCGCCCAGACAAGATCGGTTCCTGATCGTAGGTCCCACTATTTTCAACAAGTGTGCGTTCAGTCGTAAGGGGTAGCCGCTCAAGCGATCTCATGTCTTTACCTTTCGAATCCACTGGTCAATCGAAACGGCGATGAGAATCAAGACACCAATGGCAAGCAGGCGCCACTGCTGGTCCACTCCGATCAGGGATAGTCCGAGGGCGAACGATCCGACGATGAGCGCGCCGAGCAGACTTCCGAGCAGGCCACCGCGACCACCGAAGAGTGAGGTCCCGCCAATAACTACCGCTGTGATGGTGTCAAGGTTGACGTCGGTTAACCCGTTGGGCGATGCTGCACCGGCTCTACCGATCTGGATCCAGGCGGCAAACCCATATATGAGCCCCGCTGTAGTGTACACGGAAATAATAACCCGTTTGCTGGCAACGCCTGAGAGCCGTGCGGCTTCTGGGTCATCGCCAACCGCGTAGACGTGCCGCCCCCATGCTGTTTGTGATAGAGCAAAGCCCACCACGAGATATAGAACAACCACCATGACCACACCGACAGTGAGGCCAAATTCACCGATCGAAAATGCTGTTCCGGTCCAGTTGATCAGGTCTGGTAGTCGCGTATTTTGGATGCTTTGTCCACCGGAATAGAGGTAAGCGAGTGCCATAAAGATTGAGAGAGTTCCCAGTGTCACGATAAAGGGCGGCAACCTCACTTTCGTGACGAGTAAGCCATTGAGCAGGCCTGCAATTGTGGCAAGCGCCACCCCAATGATGAGCGCAATACCAGCTGATACCCCGTTATTTGCCGCAAGTGAAGCCATAACCATCATGGATAAAATAGTGATCGCGCCTACGGACAAGTCAATACCGCCGGTAAGGATGATGAGGGTCTGCCCGATCGCAAGACATGCGATGACGGCAACCTGCTGCAAAAGCAGCGATTGTGATCCAAGAGCAAAGTAGCGCGGATTAGCAATTGCGAAAATCGCTGAAGTCACGGCAAGCAGCACTAGCGGGCTAAGCCACGGATGAGCGTGGAGCGAATGTTGTATGCGCTGTTGGGGACTCTGACGCCGCCGAGAAAACTCGGCGGCGTCAGTGTTTTTAGTTGTTGACATTAATGTCAGCCCCAGCAGATGGCTGTGGCTTCGGTGGTGTCAATGCTCTCGAGGCCATCGACTGGCTTGTCCGTTACTAGTGCAACTCCGGTGTTGAAGAAGTCAAGACCATCAGACGCGCTTGGGGTCTCGCCCGTGCGCACGATGTTCGCAATTGCTTCCATGCCGAGCGTGACCATTAGCAATGGGTACTGCTGTGATGTTGCGCCAATGATCCCGTCTTTCACATTCTGAACGCCAGCACAGCCACCATCAACGGAGACCATGATTACTGAGTCAGCGATACCAGCAGCGGTCAATGCTGCGTTTGCGCCGACTGCGGCTGGCTCATTGATGGTGTAGACGACGTTGATGTCGGGGTTCTTAGTGAGACAGGTTTCCATCCCAGTGCGTCCGCCATCTTCGTTGCCTTCGCTTGCCTCGTTGCAGACGATTGTGTAATCGCCGCCCTTGCCACCGCTGTATGTCCCTGTTTCGGCTTCATCACCGGTCTTTTGACCATCTGCGACGTCAATTCCCATTCCCTCTAGGAATCCTTGATCGCGACCGATGTCAACTGAAATGACCTTGTCGGTGAATGCATCAAGCAGCGCAATGACGGCGGGCTTGCCATCAAGTTGTGCTGCGGCCCAGGTACCAATCAACGTTCCGGCTTCGCGGTTGTCGGTTGCAAAAGTAATATCGACAGTGTTTGAGTCGGCTGGTGGTGTATCCAGTGCAATGACATAAAGCCCTGCTTCACGAGCCTTTGCCATAGCGTTCTCTACGGTAGGGCCGTTTGGAAGAATCAGGATGCCCTGATCGCCACGAGCGATAGCTTGTTCGATGGCCTGGATCTGGCCGTCTTCGTCGCCGTCTTTCTTTCCTGATGCGATGGTGAGGTCTACGCCGTACTTCTCGGCTTCAACTTTGCCACCCTCTTGCATGGTAACGAAGAATGGATTTGTTGAATCCTTGGTGATGAGCGTGACCTGAACGGGCGCGTCTGAGGCGCCTTCTTCCGTGGAACCTGTATCGGCGGAACCTGTATCCGAGTCGCTGCTGCAACTGGCAAGGAATAAACTGGCGACTGCTAGGAGGCTGATCCCAACAAGTCGGTAAGGACGATGAGAAACTTTCATTTTATTTCCTTTCATTCTTGTTTCTGGCGCACCCGAGGCGGGAAATCTGAGCTCTTGGTAGGGCCCTGCGACCAACGAGTTTGAAGTATGGCACTTGGGACCGTTTACGAACAGGTTAAGGCCCAATTTTCCCAAAACTTTGCCGAACTGTTATCACTGAAACTTCTGGGTCAACGGGCGAGGCCCCGGGGCACTTTGGGCGGGGAACTAAAAATACGAAAAAGCGATTCATCTGATGCGTTGCATCACACGCATTTGCCCCACCAGTGGTCTTGGTGGGAGCTCAGTCCGGGTGGACGCTACGCACAACTTCTACGTATCGGTCAAAGTGTTCGGCGTACACGCGCATTTCATCGGTACTTGGCTCTTGAGTGTCATGTACCGCTCGTGCAGCGGCCTCGGCGTAGGTCCACCACTGGGTTCCAACGCCGGCGACATCGAGGGCGCCTCCAGCAGCTGACCGCGTGCTAACGCTCAGGGGTGCAGCAAAGACATTTGCGACGATTTTTGCCCACAGTTTGCTCTTTGCTCCTCCGCCCTTGAGGACGATTGATGCGGGGTGAGGGACACCCATACGCGAGGAGGCAATGCGTTTTAGTTCCATGGTAACTCCTTCGAGCACGGCACGCACGAAGTGCGCACGGGTATGCCGCGCCTGAGCTCCGAGAAAACCAGCTCTGGCCGAACCACCATCGGAGGACCTGTCACCGGCCAGGAAGGGAAGAAAAAAGAGTCCCTCGGAGCCGGCGGGAACCGATTCAGCTTCTGCAGTCAGGTCCTCCAATGACAAGCCGGGTGCAACAATGTCGCGAAGCCAAGTAAGGCTCATTCCTGCGGAGTGCAAGGAATCGACCCGCAGCCAGCGATCAGCGGGTGCATGGCAAAAGACACCGGTTGAGGGGGTATCCCGGACTCCCAGTAGAGCTCCGGAAGTGCCTAAAACAACAATTAGTGGCCCGGATTCAACCACACCTGCCCCGACCGCCTCGGCGAAAACGTCTCCCAGGCCGGTCACGGCAACGGCACGAACTCGATCCGGCAGCAGGTTATAGATTGGACCGATGACCTCGTGGGAGGGGAGCACTTGCGGGAGCAACTCAATTGGGAGGCCGGAGGCATCCATCACTTCGCTCGACCACGTGCGGGTGCGGACGTCGAGCATGTTGGTGCCGGAAGCGTCGGTCCAATCAGTGGCGCCAATGCCGGTCAATCGCTTTCGCAGGTAGTCCTTGGGCAGGAGAAGGGAACGGGCGCGATCCAGGGCGTCTGGTTCATAGCGGCGTAGCCAGAGAAGGTGGGAAAGTGTGAATGCAGGTAGCGGTGAGTTACCGGTGATGTCCGCCATGCTGGGCAACTGTTCGCCAAATTGCTTTGCCTCCGCGTGAGCTCGGCTATCGCACCAAAGGATTGCCGGGCGTACCGGCTGATCCTCTGAGTCCAAGAGCACCGTCGTGTGCATTTGCCCGGTGAAGCCAACGTTTACTTCACAGTCATCACCGAGCCCAGCCTCACCCCACACATCTGCGACAACTTCTTGGGCCGCGATCCACCAAGTTTGGGGGTCCTGCTCAGCCCACCCAGCGTGAAGAGATGAAATCGAGTAGGAAGCAGAGGACGCCGACCAGGTCTGCCCGGTGTCGTCAGTGAGTTCCACTTTGACGGAGCCGGTCCCGATATCAATACCCATCAACGCTGCCATGCTGTCCCTTTCTATGTGTTCGAACAAAACGCGCTTCGATATGCGAATCGTTAGCCGTGATTGCCCGAATCGAAAAATTTCCTCACAAATTGTTCGTGAATTAGCCACCCATGCGGGATCGAAATCGTGGGCCGAATATTCCCACCCACTCAATCCTGATTGGCAACCGTCTGATGTACGGCCTCGACAACTCGTTGGACAGTCATGCCGCACTCGCGCTGGACATCCTCTCCAAATCCAGAGCAACCAAAGTGATCGATTCCGACAATAACGCCTTTGTTGCCCGCGATATCGTGCCAGCCGAAAGAAGCTGCGGCTTCGACGATCGATCGTGCTTGGATCGAGGGAGGCAATACTGAATTGCGGTAGTTTTCATCCTGGGCGGCGAACAATTCCCGAGACGGCATGCTGACAACTCGCACCGCCATTCCTTCAGCGCGGACCACGGCTGCGGCTTTAAGCGCGAGTTCGACCTCGCTACCGGTACCAACGATCATTACCTCAGCGTCTGGGTCATCGCTGAGCACGTATGCACCGCGACGTACGCCTTCGTATACACGGTCGAGGGGCAGATCCAGCGTGGTCAGTGGCTGGCGACACAGCACGAGCCCTGTGGGCCCGGACTGCTCGAGTGCGACAAGCCATGCGGCGGCCGTCTCATTCGCGTCGGCCGGTCTGATGATCGTTAGACCCGGCATCGCCCGCAGGCTCGCCAGGTGCTCGATCGGCTGGTGGGTGGGACCGTCCGGGCCCAGGGAGACCGAGTCGTGTGTCCAGAGAAACAGCGCGGGCAAGCCCATCAGGGCCGCGAGTCGGATCGCGGGTCGCTCAAAGTCAGAGAACACCAAGAAGGTGCCGCCGAAGGGTCGTTCTCCGCCAGCCAACAACATACCGTTCATTGCTGCGCCCATAGCGTGTTCACGGACCCCCCAGTGAATATTGCGGCCTAACCTGCCATTTTCTCCGGGTAGGAAACTGTGGGAGGATTTGATTTCTGTCCGGTTAGGCTCTGCGAGGTCGGCAGATCCTCCGATGAACTCGGGAAGATATTCGGCCAGGACTTGGATCACTTTGCCGGAGGCATCGCGAGTGGCGAGCGTGGACCCGACTTCGAATCTGGGTAGCGCCTCGGCGAGACCGGCCGGCAATTCGCGTGAGATGGCAATGCGCCACTGCTCCGCTAAGACCGGATATTCGGTGCTCCAGTTTCCCCACAATTGGTCCCAGTCCTGGTGCAGCTCTTGACCGCGGGTAACCGCCCGCCGTGTGTGTGTCAGTACTTCCTCGTCAATTTCGAAGGGGGCTGAACGGGGGTAAATATCTTTGCGAACTCGCTCCACTTCATCCTCGCCCAGTGGAGCGCCGTGGGAAGCTGCCGTCCCTCGCGCATTGGGGGCGGGCCAGGCTATCTCGGATTTTAATATCACCAAGTGCGGTCGACTGTCTTCGATTTTTTCGGAAAGAACGGCGTCGAGTGCGGGTACATCGATATCGCCGTCGACCCCTCGAGCGACCTGAGACACTCGCCACCCTTGGGCCGTGAATCTTGCTGGCACATCTTCACACCAGGCCAGCGAGGTAGGTCCCTCGATCTGGACGTCGTTGTCGTCATAAATCACTGTCAGGTTGGCGAGTTGATGCCTTCCGGCGAGTGAACTCGCTTCGTAGGAGAGACCTTCCTGTAGGTCGCCGTCAGACGCGAGCACCCACACATGACGGTCAAATGGTGACTCACCCAAATTTGCTTCTGAGTCATACATGGCCCGCTGGCGCATAAATGCCATTGAAATCCCCACAGCCATGGCCAAGCCGTGGCTGAGCGGGCCAGTGCTCACATCTACGCCAGGGGTGATTTCCCTCTCGGGATGCCCCGGAGTGCGCGAGTGCAGGCTCCGGAAACCTTTGAGATCTTCCAACGTCAGGTCGTGGCCGGTGAGGTAGAGCTGGGCATAAAGCAGCATGCTCGCGTGACCGCAGGAGAGTACGAACCGATCCCTTCCGATCCAATTGGGGTCGTTCGGGTCGTGGCGAATGTGCTTGTGAAACAGGAGATCGGCTACTGGCGCCAGGGAGAGAGCGGAACCGGGGTGGCCTGACTTGGCAACTTCGATTGCGTCAAGGGCCAGCATGCGTGCAACCGCAATGGCGCGAGAGTCGAGTTCGGCAACATTTCTGGTCATATGGCACTCCTGTATTCATTATGTTGTTATGATGAATAAAACCATAACGCCAAAGTAGCGAAATAGCAAAGGGTGGTTCGCAAGACGGGCCTGCTCACTCGCGATAATTTCAGAGAGGAGGCATGAGCCCATGGCAGACGGCACAGCGAAATATGTAACAGTTCGAGACCATCTGGGCCAGCGGATTACCCTGATGTCACCGGGCACCCAACTCCCCACCGAATCAGTGTTGTGTCAGGAATACGACGTCAGCCGAATCACCGTTCGCCGGGCCGTTGAGGATCTTATTCGGGCGGGCCGTTTGGTTCGCGAGCAAGGGCGAGGAACATTCGTAACTGAGCCGAGTCGTCTCCAACACGTCCGAGAAACCTTCGATGATCGGGTAACTGGATTTTACCGTCAGCAGACCTTGCTGGGCCGTGAAGTCACGACCACCGTCATTAAAAAAGGTCTCACCCGCAGCCCACAAGCCGCATCTTTTTTGGAAGCAAACCCCGCGGACGAACTCATTGAGCTAGAGCGACTCCGCTACGTTGATGGCGTGCTGCACCAGCATGTCCTCACTTACTTGGTGGCTGCTCGGTATCCAGCTTTGCTCGAACTCGATCTCACTCAAGGATCGTTGTATGACTTTCTCGAGAAAACTTACGGGATAAATCTGATCCGAAACGATCTAATCGTTCGACTCGGTCGAGTAACAGCACATGTAGCGCAGGCGCTAGGTGCCACGCCTGACGCGTGCGTCTTGACAATCGAATCCGTGGTCTTTTCCAATGACGGGAAACCCGTGGCATTCGGTATCACACACCACACCCCAGACAAAAGCGAAATCTCGTTTAGCCTGCGAAACCAGCCCTCCGAGTCTCATGAGCGGATGCGGGGGCTCGAAGGGGAGTGAAGATTTTGCGCCAACGTCGTGTTTCTGCATTATTGGCTTTCCATCGATTTAACAATTGTAGGCGCATGGGATGCTGCAACATTCGTGAAAGCTTTGATCCCTAGAGGAGTAATTTCTGGTCTTCACTCCTGATTCACGACCGGCTAGTTACATGTGCATAAGAGTGCAGGCCCACGCCAGCCCAGGAATCTGGCAAGAAGCGGCAAATCCCCATGAATGAGCGTTGAATAGCTAGTTCGCGAAACGGAATTTTGAGCAGGGCGAAAACATTTCTGATGAGGCAACATGGTGCCCGGGATGGAAGTGAGTACGGTCTGATTTTGGTCAAATGATTGAAAATTTTGAGTCGAAAGCATCCTCATAAAACATTTTCACCGTTTGGAGTGAAAGTTCTGTGAGGTCTTTTTCAAGACCTGGGATTTTGTTCCAAAGTTCCGTTGTCATAGTGATGATGTCACAACCAAGATTTTCCGCTTGAACCAGATTTAAGAGTTCACGGGGACTTGCCCAAAGGAGTTGTGCATCGGCGTTGGTTTTTGTGATCTGTTTTGCCGCAGCCATTAATGGAATCGGGTCAACCCCAGTATCCGCAACTCGGCCGGCGAAAACCGAGACAACATTGGGCACTCCCGGAGTCATAGCTGCAATGACCGTGCGAACTTGATCCACCGTCATGATTGCGGTCACGTTCAATTTGATTCCCTCGGCACTCAACTGTCTCATGATTTCGCCCGTGGATAACCCTTCGGTGTTGGTTACTGGAATTTTTACAAAAATATTGTCGCCCCAACTGGCAATTACTCGTGCTTGGTCAGCCATCTCTGAGGTGTCATCGCTGAAAACTTCAAAAGAAATTGGTTTTGGATAGACGATGTCAGCTGCTTGCCGACAAAATCCGACGTAATCTTCGACGCCGGCTTTTCTCATAAGTGTCGGGTTAGTTGTAAAACCGGCAACCAGGGGGTTTTGAACGAATTTCTTGATGACCTCTAGGTCTGCGCCATCGGCAAACATCTTGATCCTGAAAGCCACGAAAACCTCATTTCTTATTTAAGTCCGAGAAGCAAGCGGTATTGCCTGAAAGACTCCGGCCAACGCAAATGAGGCTACCGGGTGGGGCGCCCCACACCCCGCATTTATTCGTGCACGTGTCGCCTTTTTCGGAGCCCCCTGAAAAAACAATAATTGTACTACCCAAGGTTCTAGTTCCACCTGACACGTGTTCTAGTTGTCCGTCGGTGAGTTGCGCTTCATCAGTTGGGGATGTGTCTTTCGGGTCGATGCTGGCCCTAAGTAGCGATCATCTGTGTGCCATCTGTCGTTTTTGCATGTCGAATTTACCCGATAAGAGGTCGGGTTCAGGGCAACACGCGCCTGGTCGTGGCGCGGTGGAGTTTGGCCGGACGGGGAGTCGTGTGTGACACTAATGAGACATTACTTCTGGGACTTGTGTGACCAGAGTGAAATTTGACCACAATATTGAAGGGTTTGTGCGGTTGTTTTATCGAAAGCGTGGCAAAAGGGCACCCCACGGCGGCCTAATTGTGACCACCGTGCTCACGGTCAGCCTGATCCTGCCAGTTTTCGGTTCCAGCCAAGAAGTATCGCCAACTCACCCAAACACCCAAGTTCTGGTGGGCGAAGGCTCAGAGACAGTCGCAGCGCCGCCCCTGGTCGAGCAGCAGATCGACCTCGTGGGGGTGGATCAATCGATTGTGGCGCAATCACAATCAGCTGTCTTGGCTTCCTTTGAACAGGATCTGGATCATGTGCACGAGGGGCGATCCCACGACGTGGAATTTCTTCCCCTGGCTCCCAGTGCGGCGCAGCCGCACACTGAGCAGGTTGATCAACTCACCAACCTCGAGCCCGTACTTGCTACCCGCAGTGCAGACACAAAGCCCTTCACCCTGGTGGGGATCACATCTGCCGAACCATTTGCAGAGGGCGCCCGCGTTTTGGTCCGAGTGGAGGAAGAGTCTGGCTGGACTTCGTGGACGCCACTTCAGATTTCAATAGATCAGCCCGACGCCGAAGAAGCCCGCAATATTCTCTACGGCACCGAGCCGCTGCTGACCAATTCGGCCACGAGTGTGGAAGTCCGCATTGATACACCCGATGGAGTCGCAGTGACTCAACCATCAATGGTTCTGCTTGATTCGCCAACGATCAAATCTGATGCGTCAATTCCTGATCCTGATCCTGCTGTGGACGGATCAGATTTTGGGCCAATCAGCACGGTCGCCGCGAGCACGATCAGCGCGCCCATGCCGGCAATCATCACTCGCGCGCAATGGGGAGCAGACGAAAGCTTGCGTCGTAGCGGCCCAAAGTTTGCCCCCACCATCAAGGCAGCGTTCATTCACCACACAGCGAGCAAGAGTAATTATTCACCCGAGCAAGCACCCGCCCAAATGCGTAATCTTTATACATATTTCACAAAGGGTCTGCGGTATTCTGACATGGCTTACAACTTCATTGTCGATCGGTTCGGTCGACTCTATGAAGGACGCGGTGGCGGCATGGATCAGGCGGTGGTCGGCGGACACACAGCTGGATTCAATGACCAAACTTTTGCGGTTTCGGCCTTGGGAAACTTTCAGAATTTTAAGCCCAATGACCCAGAAATGGCCGCCATGGTCGATTCGGTTTCCTCGTTGCTTGCTTGGAAATTGTCCATGAACCACCGCGATCCCAATGGTCAAATATCGCTCGTGTCTGATTCGAGTGCCGGAACGTCACAGTACGAACCCGGGCAAACGGCTACCGCGTTAGTTGTGGGTGGCCACGGTGACATTGGGTCCACGTCGTGTCCTGGCAAACACTTAGAGGCGCAACTGCCGGCAATCCGAGCCGCAACCGGAGCGAAAATGGGTGCCAGCATGATTAACCCAACTGCTATTCCCGCTAATTGGGGCGAAGCGCTGCCGGTGCGTATCACTGCGGCAACGAATGCGCCACTGGCATGGAATCTATCTATTCGTTCTCAATGTGGTGACGTAGTTCGTAGTCTCGCTGGTGGCCAAGGCGAACCTGGACAACTCGGTATCGATTGGGATAAAAACAACGATGCCGGCGCACCCGTCCCGCCGGGCACGTACACGGTAACCATGAATTCAACGGGCAATGGAGAAACGTTGTATCCGTGGATTGGACAAGCCCGGGTCTTAGCAACGGAAGAGTCGCCGGCGGACCCTTGTGCTCCACCAGAAGGTTTCAGCCTGACCGGTTCTGGATACGGTCACGGCGTTGGCATGTCCCAGTGGGGGGCGCGTGCAATGGCGAATGCCGGCATGGATGCCACATCAATTGTCAGCTACTACTACCCAGGCACGCAAGTAATTCCGGTACAAGACGATATGGAAATCTCGGTTAACGTTGAATACAAAAAAGTGCGTGTTGACATGCAAAGTGAGGCACTTGATGCCAGCGGAGGGGCACTGGAAGTTTCCGTTGGCGGAGTAGTTATCCAAGGAAGTCCCGCAGATGTATTCCAATTTCAAAGTTCAGGTGGGCAAGTCGAAGTCGTCAAAATCACCGGTGGCGTGAGCACGGTCGTTGGCGTGGGCCCGTCAGCAACGGCAAGGCCTGTGGGAGCAACGCTCGTTCATGTCACCAATAAGGCCAGAGGTCTCTCTGCGGAGGGGAGCCGATTCCGCTATGGCTATTTCGAAGTAACGCCGGTTGCTGTCAGCGGCAAGGTGAAACTCAATGCGGTTAATCGGTTGCGACTGCACGACGAATACCTCTACGGCGTTGCCGAAGTATCCAATTCGTGGCCCGACGCGGCATTACAAGCCCAAGTGTTAGCGGCACGAACATATGCACTGTCTAAAATTGATGCCGGACTTCGAAAAAGTTGTAACTGCCACCTTGATGATGGTTATGGACCTTTCTCTGATCAAGCATTCGCCGGTTGGTCAAAGCAAGCTAGCGCCCAAGGAGAGCGTTGGGTTAACGCGGTGAATGCCACGACCACCGCACCCAACGTTGGCCTCGCGATTCTCAAAGACGGTAAAGCAATTAAAGCTTTTTACTCCTCGTCTAACGGAGGAGCCTCACAATCGGTTGCCGACGCGTGGGGTGGCGCGGGGCTTCCCTATGCCGTCTCCGTTCCAGATCCATATTCAATTGACCCCTCGCACCCGGATGCATCCTGGACAAAAGTGATCACTCAAGCCGAAGCCGCACAAGCATTTGGGGTAGCTGGCGTCTGGCAATTAGCAGTGACCGAGCGTTTTGCGTCCGGTGCCGTGAAAACTCTTGCGGCGACCTTGGCCGACGGCAGCGTCGTTACCAAAACGGGGAATGAAATGCGTAGCTCGCTCGGGCTCAAATCAAACTATGTCACCGCAATTGATGGAGGCGCTGGAGTTCCGGTAGCGCAACCTGTCGCACCCGCGCCTGAGGTCCCTGTAGTGGTGGTACCACCAAGTGAGAGATCCGTTGCGTTGCGGACAGCACCAAGAGCAGATCAACCAGCCGGCAAAGCAATGAAAGTGAAAGCCAAAGTTACCCCGGCAAAGAAAGGCTTACGCGTTTGGCTGCAACAACGTGTGGGTGAAGAATGGAAGACCCTCACCAAAAAGAAGACAAAGGCCAAAGGGAAAGTCACTTTTAAAATTAAAGATCCTTGGCCACCGGCCTCAACCCAGATTTACCGGGTTGTGACCACTAAGAAGAAGGTTGTGGTTGGAGCTAGCCAAGAACTCGCCATCGGCGTGGTTCCCAGTGTGAAATCTCGCACTGTTGCTTTGAGCAGTCCTGCCGCTGTGAGTAAAACTGATCGGAAACGGGTAATCATCAAAGCCAAGATGCGCCCGAAAAAGAAGGGTTTAAAGGTGTGGGGACAAGTATTGGTCAGCGGCGACCCGGCGTCCGGCGAGTGGCGCACCGTCGGCAAAACCAAGACCAAAGGCAAGGGAAAGATCGTCTTTAAGGTGAAGAAAAAGGAAGTCCCACCTGTTGGAGCTACTTACGTGTTTCGGCTAGTCGTTGTCGATAACCGCCAGGCAGCCGGTGTGAGTCCGCTCGTGAGGATCACGGTTAACTAGAACGCAATAATTTGCAGGTTATTTGTTCTTGGGCAATCAGATTTTCATCGAGGTGATCGGTCAGCACAACGGATCCGCTGAACACAAGTGGTAAGACAAATGGGATAAGCAGATTTGGCAAAACGCTTCCGGTATCAATGCCAATTCGGTCTTTCGCAGCCACCCCATGGTCTTCGCCCCATTGCAGCGCTTGCTCAACGAGCGCACCGTGCGATGCGAAATATTCCGGATACATCCACGAATCGGGTTGACCAAGTACCTCGGCGGTGATCTCGTACTCGCAACCTTGTGGGCGACCCCACACGTCGGTTGACACCCCGTAGACCTCCCCATCAAAACCAACAGATGCTTCGCTGACCTGAGCAGCGGCGACAATGGCGATATCGGCATTTGCCGACACCAATTGCGCTCCGGCTATCAGTGTGGCGGCCTGCCAGATGCTCTGTTGCCAGCTCCAGCCAAGATCCACGCGAACTAAAGCTCCTGGTTCAACGTCAAGCAGGTCTCGCAGGGCATTGGCAGCTTTTGCGGCGCCGTTTGTAAAAGTGGTAACCGAAAGTTCAATGCGCCCACTATCGACGAAATTTGTCGTAATGAAAGGCTGCTGTGGATCGGGAAAACCGGTGAGCAGTTGCCAAATATCTTTTGTTCCAGGAGTCTTCACGCACACGATCGTACGTCGCAAGGCTCTTATGGCAAGGTGACCCCATGCGCGAAGCAATCCTTCTCGTTGGTGGCCAGGGAACCCGACTGCGCCCACTAACAATCAACACGCCAAAGCCGATGCTGCCCGTTGCCGGCGTCCCGTTCACCGTTCATCAGATTATGCGGGCACGAGATGCGGGGATCACGCGGATTGTGTTGGCCACGAGCTACCGCGCCGAAATATTTGCTAGCTTCATCGCAGATTCAGATTTAGGAATTGAAGTCGTGATTGCAACCGAAGAGGTTCCTTTGGGTACCGGGGGAGCGATTCGATTTGCTTCCGGGTTTCTCACAGGTGGCCCCGAAGATCCCGTGGTGATTTTTAACGGTGATGTCCTTACCGGTGTGAACATTGACGCACTGATCACAAACCACGAGGACACCTCTGCCGACGTCACCCTGTACTTGACAAGGGTCGCAGATCCCCGCGCCTACGGCTTAGTACCCACCTCGCCTGAGGGTCGGGTCCTGCAGTTCCTCGAAAAACCGCAAACCCCGGAAGAAATCGTGACCGACCAAATCAATGCGGGTTGCTATGTCTTCACTCGTTCGGTGATTGATTCAATTCCCGAAGGCAGGCCAGTTTCGGTGGAGCGCGAAATCTTCCCTGCTCTGTTGGCCGCGGATCGCGCGGTCATGGGAGTCGTTGATTCTGGATATTGGCTAGATCTTGGCCAACCCAGGGACTTTGTCGCTGGATCCGTTGATCTGGTGTTAGGCAATGCTCCTTCGCCTGCGGTCACGAAGCCGGGTGAGTCGCTGATTCTTTCCGGCACCACGATTGCGGCTTCGGCGAGCATTTGTGGGGGTACCACAATTGGCAGAGGGACGAAGGTCGGTGCCAACAGCGAAGTTCGGGCAAGTGTGGTCTTTGACTCGGCATCCATTGGATCCAATGTGAGTATTACCAACAGCATTATTGGACAGGGCGCAATGATTGGCGACTCGTGCGTTATTGCTGACAGCGTTGTTGGGGACTTCGCCCAGATCGGAGCTGGGAACGAATTGCGCAATGGCGCAAGGGTCTGGGTTAATGCCGAACTTGGCGAGCTAGTTGTCCGTTTTTCCTCTGATAAATAATTTCTTAATCAAGCAGGAAACCAACCGCACTTTTAGGCGGGCGCTGGCTTGGGATTGATTCTGGGACTCCAATAGCGACCGCGCCAAGAGGCAAAAGACTGCTGTGTAGACCCAAGTGATTGCGCACTGTTTCAGCACAAAACAGCGTTGAGGAGATCCAAGCCGATCCGTAGCCTTGGCTGCTGACACTGATGAGAAAGTTTTCTACTGCAGCACCACCGGCGACAAGAAACATGTCTCGTTCACTGTTGTTGCGACCACCCGCTTCGGGGTAGGTGTGCGCGCCGGATGCAAGGTCCATGAACGCAAACACGACACATGGCGCAGTACGCAAGATGTCACCTCTGGCAATGCGCTTGGATACTTCGTCTTGTGATTTTCCTTCAGCTTGCAAGTCGCGCTGCCAGGTTGCAGCCATGGCGTCAAGTAGTGCGATGCGTTTCTGCTGGTGCTGTGGGTCGTTGAAATGGAGAACCAGAAATCTCCAAGGTGTGGTGTGATGCGGTGCGGGCGCAGTGACTGCGGCCTCTATTGCGGTCTGGATTACACCCTGGGGGACTACAACCTGCGTGAAACTGCGAATAGTGCGGCGATCGGTAATTGCCCGCTCTTTCCCAAGCGCAATTGCTTCAGCAGTACCAAGGGAAAATAGGTCTTCTTCGGTCGGGCGAATGATTGAGCGCGCGCCAGGTCCGTGCTCTTGGGTGACGAGGTGGCCCAGCCCCCGAACAATTGCGAAAGGGGTTAAGGAGTCCTTCGGCCTGACTAATTCACTCGCTGCCGCGATTTCATCTGCCACGGCTACGATGGTCATTTCTAAAGCGCGGCCGAAAGCATCTGGTTTACCGGTGAGGTCGTCGAGTACGGTGATTCCGGCGGCGCCGATTGCGTGATCGGTCACGCCCAGGCGCCAAGCACGCCCGAGTGTGTCGGTGATGATTACACCAATACTCACCCCCGCACGCTCCTCGATTTTCTCTCGAATTCCGCGCGCGCTGTGATCTGAGTCAACAGGCAGCAACACGATCGTTCCCGGTTCGGTGTTGCTGGCATCAACTCCCGCGGCTGCGAGAATCAAGCCGGCGTGGGTTTCAACAATCGTGGTTACACCTCGATCGTGAACTTTTGTTGCGACCACGCGCTTGGCCTGCGACCTAATTGCGGATTCGCGGTCATTGGCTTCGGTGACCACGCGCCCCTCGCATTTAGCGACCACTTTGCTCGTGATCACGATTATGTCCCCGTTGTGCAAGGTATTCGTGGGGCTGAGGGAATCAAGGAACATAGCGACCAAGTCATCTTGTGATGTGAATTGGTGGTCGGTTGGTATCCCGAAAACCTGAACGACCGCAGATGTGTTCATCGGAAATCGCACTTAGTTTGCGAGGACCAAATCAAGGGCCGAGTTGGCCATTGCACCGGCAGCATCAACGTCGGTCATGAGGAGCGGAATTGCGCGAGCGGTGATCCCCAGGTCTTCGATCTCGCCCAAAGAGTCGGCATCCGTGTGATCGATCAACCAATAGTCTAAAAGTCCACCATCAGATCTTGATCCGTAATGCCGCGCAACTGCCGCGGCATTTGTCTCGACGTTAATTGCGCTCAAGCATGCGTCAGCCATGCCGCGTACGGGGGCATTGTTTACGATTGGAGACAGGCCAATCACGGGAGCTGAAGTATTGCGAATCGCGTCGGTCACTCCAGGGATGGCAAGGATCGTGCCGATCGACACTACAGGATTGCTCGGCGGCAATAGGACCAAGTCAGCGTTAAGGATTGCATCGATTACGCCAGGTGCAGGCTGCGCGGTGTCAAGTCCAACCTGAATGAATTCGTGGGCTGGCAGTTTCGCACCGTAGCGTATCCACCACTCTTGAAAATGTATGGCTACGCGTGCGCCAGTATCCGGATGGTCAACAACAACGTGAGTTTCGCAGCGACTGTCTGACATGGGAATCAAGTTGATGCCCGGCTGCCAACGATCACAGAGTGCGGTGGTGACTTCGCTGAGGGTGTAACCGGCATTAAGGGAAGTCGTGCGGATCAGGTGGGTGGCCAAGTCCTTGTCGCCGAGGCCAAACCAAGTGGGATCGACGCCGTAAGCGGCAAGTTCATCTTTTGCGGTGAAAGTTTCGCCTTCGCGTCCCCAACCGCGCTCGACACTGATGCCGCCGCCGAGGGTGTACATCACGGTGTCAAGATCTGGGCAGACCCGCACGCCGTGCACCCAAATATCGTCACCAGTGTTTGCGATTACGGTGACGTCTACTTCCCGGGTCACCTTTTTTGATTGGGTCAGGCCACGAAGAAAGCGGGCACCGCCGATGCCTCCGGCGAGGGCAGTGATTTTCACGGCGCTATCTTTGCACGACTTGCTTACCATGGCGCGTCCCCCGCCATGGGGACAAAAAATTGCAGACACACCGAGATTTGAAGTTTTTTACAAGAAATCTCAGAAAATTGCCCTAAATGTCTGTTTTGCGCTTGACCTTTGTGAATCACACCCTTGTAATACAGAGTAGCGAAAGAAAAATCTGTACTGGAATTTTGGGTCGAGGAGGAATTCATGGTGGGTGATACGCAGTTCATTGCGCAGGTCGTCACGCAACCGGCGCAAGGAGCCGTGCTGGGCTTGGTGCCTCTGTCAGACGCGCAGGAGCTGGCGTGGCAGGAACAGGCCTTGTGCGCGCAGACCGACCCTGAGGCATTCTTCCCGGAAAAAGGCGGAAGTACCCGTGAGGCCAAAAAAGTATG
>FLOH01000470.1_pt1 | contig 86960 bp, 80 predicted proteins | sample 756751 | NCBI WGS metagenome assembly FLOH01 (sample SAMEA4026879, study PRJEB14308) | marine metagenome | biome: coastal water; material: water | depth 74 m
ATACCCTGGTTGCGAAGCATCTCCAGATTCTCTTTTGATAATATCCTTGCATCTTGTTTTTCCATGCCTATAATTTACTATTATTATAATATAATATCATACTGTTATTAGGCGCCGGATTAATAATATATCCTTCAATTTTTCCATCAATAACGATGGGAAGATAAGAAGCATATCCCATTCCCCCTTGGAAAAGTGGAATTGGTGGCGTCATCTGGAAAGTACCGGTTTTCCGAGCTTTTTCAAAAGTCGCTGGCACTAACGGGTCAGGATGAGCGAATAGCGATTTCCCCAAAGCTTCAACATTGGTTTCGTATGGAATTACCCAAATAATTGTACCCGAAGTATCTACAAAATTGATCGCTTGAAATCCACCATAATATCCAAGGGCATCGTTAACCATCTGAGTGTATTCTGTTTCATTGCGGTTGGTGGTTTTTTGCCATTCACTTTTCATTTGGTGAAGACTGGTAACATGGTAGGAAAAATCATCTTTGATTCTAAGTGAGATCTGTTCTGAAAGAACATTGGACATTGATTTATAATCTTCCAGTGTGTTTTTCTCAAAAGCCCACCAGATGATTATAGTAACGATGGATAAAATACCGTAGAAAGTCAACGGTAAAATTAAGTTTCTCTTCTCCGTCATAATATTGCTTTATTTATCAAACATTTATTTGAAAGATGATGCACGAAAATTACAAATATTTTTATTGGCAGAATAGGTTTTGGCATTATAGTGTTTGGTAAATTAAAATTAATGGAAACCACATTCCTTTAAATTTTTTCAGCATTTATGACCTGTTCTCTCCGAATAAGAACCAAGCGTAAAAGGAGAGACAAAATAAATGCTCCAAAAAGTCCGCTGAGAAGAACAATTTTGCTGAATGTGGAAGGAAAGGATTTGAAGAATCCCGGGTCAAGCGTAACATAAACAGACCAGAAACGATCAAATGCCATAAAAGTATAGCTACCGAGAATCTCCATAGCAAAGTCAGCATTGGCATTTATACTTCGATAAATTTCTCGGTCACTATCATCAATGTAAAAAACAAACTTGTCAATATCGTTTGAGGAAATACAATTTTCGATAAAGTCCTTGACTCTGAAAACACCATTAATATACCCTTCAATTTTTCCATCAATAACGACTGGAAGATAAGAAGCATATCCCATTTCTTCCTGGAAAAGTGGAATGGGTGGCGTCATCTGGAGAGTACCGGTTTTCCGGGCTTTGTCAAAAGTAGATGAGACCAATGGATCAGGATGAGCAAATAGCGATTTCCCCAATGACTCCTCATTGGTTTCGTAAGGAATTACCCAAAGAGTGGTACCCGCAGTATCTACAAAGTTGATCGCCTGGAATCCATCATAATCCTTAATAATATCGAAAACCATTTTTGTGTATTCTGTTTCATTGCGATTCGAGGTCTTTTGCCATTCACTTTTCATTTGGTGAAGACTGGTAACATGGTAGGAAAAATCATCTTGGATTCTAAAGGAAATCTGTTCGGAAAGAACGTTGGACATTGATTTATAGTCGTCTAGTGTGTTTTTCTCAAAAGCCCACCAGACAATTAAAGTAACTATGGATAAAATACCGTAGAAAGTCAACGGTAAAATTAAGGTTCTCTTCTCCGTCATAATATTGTCCTATTTGCCAGACATTTAATTGAATGGTGGAATGTGGAAATTATAAATATTGTTAATGGCCTAATAAGTTTTGTTATGTTAATTTTGAGCAAACCGAATTTAATTATGAACCATTTTCCTTTGGTTATGGTGTATAATTTACAATAATACTCGTTAATAATTCAGAAAATTGAACCTTTACACGTTGTGTCGTATCGAGAACCTCAAGATGATTCAGCGGTTCAGCGGTCATGCCTGCTGCATAATTTGTCAGGCACGAGATCCCCAGAACTTTCAATTGCTGACGATTGGCTTCTTCAATTTCAGGCACAGTGGACATACCGACGGCGTCACCTCCTAAATTGTGCATGTCGGTGATTTCAGCCGGTGTTTCATAAGTTGGACCCAATGTCCAGCAATAATTACCGTTTCGAAGAACCAGTCCTGCTTTTTGGGCGGCATGTTTCGCAAGAGCAATCAGGTTCGGGTCATAACAGTCCAGATTATTGCGAAGTTCAGGATCGTTGGCGTCATGCCGACAAGTAAAGTCATAATGTCCTTCAATCACCATCAGATCACCTACATTCCAATGGGGATTCATACATCCGGCAGCATTGGTGATGATCACCGCACTGCAGCCAATCTCTTTAAATACTCGAATAGGGAGCGTGACAGTTTCAATAGGATGTCCTTCGTAATAGTGAAACCTGCCCCGTGCACATAGTACCGGAATATTGGATAAATACCCGAAAATAAATTCTCCAACATGTCCGGTAACGGTAGGCTGTGGATAGTGTGGGATAATTGAATATGAAATGGGAGTCTTATCTTTAATTCGATCTGAAAACTCACTTAAACCCGAACCCAGAACAATACCCATCAACGGAGCTTCCGGAATTCGGGTTTGTAAAAAATCAGCCACTTGTCGGGCAATTATTGAATCCGTCATAAAGAGATTGTCCTGTTTTTATTATGCATGTGCATTTTCCTGTGATTTTGTTGCTAATTGCCCGCATGCAGCCTCGATATCTTCACCTTTGCTCCGTCGAACCAATACACGATAAGTGTCTCTTTTGCCTGACAGAACTTTTGCAAATTCATTTACCGTTTGTTCGTCCGGGCGTTTATAAATCCCGCCAGAAGCGTTATACGGAATAATATTTATTTTACATTCTATCCCTTTGAGTAATCGTGCCAATTGCATCGCATCATCCTCTGAATCGTTGAACCCTTTTAACAAGACGTATTCAAACATCACTTCTCTTCTTGGCATTTTGGAGTATGCCCTTCCCGCGCGGATCAATTCCTGAATACTCCATTTATTATTGACAGGCATTATTTTAGAACGGGTGACATCGTCTGGAGCATTCAAGGAAATCGCCAGCTTGAATTTCCGTTTCTCATGAATAAACTGCTCGATCTTTGGAAGAATTCCCGCTGTAGAGATGGTGATTCGGCTGGATGCCAGATCAAACCCCCGCTGATTGTGAAAAATATCAGCCGCATCCATCACATTGTCATAGTTTAAAAAGGGCTCACCCATCCCCATAAACACAATATTTGTAATGGGTTGGCGTGTCTGTTTTCTCACATGGATTAGCTGATCAACAATCTCGCCGGACGATAGGTTTCTTGATAACCCCATTTGACCGGTGGCACAGAAATCACACTTCAAATTACATCCTATCTGCGTGGAAAGACAAACCGTGTGACGAACTCCATCGATGATACTGACTGCTTCAATAAATAAGCCGTCGAGGGTTTTGAATAAAATTTTTTGAGTAGGCTCAAGAGCAGAGGATGAGATTTGTTCAATGGACAAGGTTTCAAATAAGCAATTGGTAATTAAATAATCCCGAAATGATTTTCTGATATTGGACATTTCTCCAGGGTCATTAACACCATGCTGGTACATCCATTCAAATAATTGTATGCCCCTGAATCGGGATTCCCCCTGATCAACGCACCAGTTTTGCAAATTGGAAAATGACATCCCTTTCAATGTGTGTTTCTCAATTGTTGATTTCATATTTTTGACGATAGATGGCGCCACTTCAATCATTATCTTATTCACATCAGAATATTACATGAATTTTTTCAGGCACCACAAGAATTTTAATTGTCCCCTGATTGTAGTCCTCATAGATTCTCCGTCTGAAATTAAAAGGAAAATATGGATAATCTCCAACTTGTTGAAACATTACATCAAAGAAAAGATGATATATATAATGAAATCGGTAAAGTCATTATCGGTCAGAAATCTATAATTGAGCACCTATTTGTGGCACTTCTTTGTCAAGGTCACATCCTGCTGGAAGGCGTGCCCGGATTAGCAAAAACCCTTCTTATTAAAACACTATCTGACGTGTTGGAATTAAAATTTAACCGAATACAGTTTACTCCGGATTTGATGCCTTCTGATATTACTGGCACCGAAATTATCGAGCAGGATAGCGAGCAGGGTAAACGGATGTTTAAATTTTTCAGAGGACCTGTATTTGCGAATATCCTCTTGGCAGACGAGATCAACCGAACACCACCCAAAACCCAGTCTGCCCTGCTGGAAGCTATGCAGGAACACAAAGTCACTGCAGGCGGAACCACCTATACTTTGGAAGAACCGTTTTTCGTACTGGCAACTCAGAATCCCATTGAGCAAGAGGGCACATATCCACTTCCCGAAGCTCAGTTGGACAGGTTCATGTTCAATCTGAAAATTGACTACCCTTCTTTCAATGAAGAAGTGGAAATCGTCAAATCCACAACCGGACTAAAATCAGTCCAGTTACAACATGTGGTGAGCAGAAGCGAATTGTCCGAATTTCAAAAATTGGTGAGGAATGTTCCTGCTGCGGATAATGTGATTGAATACGCAGTGCGCATTGTGAGCAATACCCGACCGAAAAATGATTCAGCCCCCAAATTTGTAAAAGATTGGCTGGAATGGGGCGCCGGTCCAAGAGCAAGTTCGTACCTGATTCTCGGCGCAAAAGCCTTGGCAGTCATGGATGGTCGGACAACTCCCGATGTGGATGACGTGAAACGACTGGTCAAGCCCGTGTTAAGGCACAGGGTAATCACCAACTTCAACGCAGAAGCAGACAACATACAGACTGATGATATTTTATCGAAATTGATGGATTATATGTCTTCCAAATAAGACATAAATTTAAAGTAACACCCTCTCATTATGGATAAAACACAGTACCTGACGCCCTCAATCATTTCCCGGTTGGATAATCTCTCGCTCAAATCGCGATTTGTGGTAGAAGGTTTTATCGTTGGGCAACATAAAAGTCCGTACCATGGTTTTTCGGTAGAATTCTCAGAGCATCGTTCATACGGTCCCGGAGATGAGATCCGTCATATCGACTGGAAGCTATGGGGTAAAACTGACCGTTATTTTGTAAAACAGTTTGAGGAAGAAACCAACCTGCGGTCATATCTGCTGGTGGATCAATCCAGATCAATGAACTTTGCTTCTTCAGGTGTTACAAAATTGGAGTATGCGCAGATTGTAGCGGCTGCATTGGCTTATCTGATGATCAAACAACAGGATGCGGTGGGACTAACGTTGTTTGATTCGCAAGTTCGATCATATATCCCACCAAAATCCAAAACCAGCCATCTGAATGTACTGTTAAGCCAGATGGAAAAAATTCAGCCTGGTCCCGAAACGGATATCGCGCCCATTCTCCACCGAACTGCTGAAGTGATCAAAAAAAGAGGATTGATCATACTAATATCTGATCTATTCGACGACCCAGAAGAAGTACTTTCCGGGATCAAACATTTTCGACACAAAGGGCACGAGGTCATCGTTTTCCATATTCTGGATCCGCTTGAACTCACACTGGACTTTTCCGATCGGACATTATTTCGTGATATGGAAACCGGCGAAGAACTGATCACTGAACCCATGCACATCAAAAAAGATTATCAGCGGAATATGCAAAAATTTTGTGATCACATGCAGAACCAGTGTAGACAAAACCAGGTGGATTATATCCGACTGGTAACAGATCAATCGCTGGATTTGGCGCTGACGGAATATCTGATCAAGCGAAAAAAAATCGGGGGATAAAAAAAGGGGGCAGAATTTCTGCCCCCTTTTTTTAATTCATTCAATATTAATGTTATTGCATCATTTCTTCTACAGCAGGGATAAAAATCGTATCCAATTGTATTTTTAGTTTTTTCATTTCAGAGGCTGCATCACATGCGCCACTATCCATGGTTTCAAGATCACATGCCTGTTGAAAGTATTCCCTGGCTTCCACAGAGTAGAGGCGGGCTTGTTTAAAAGAAACATCAATTTCCTGCAATTCACCCTGATCCCATTCGTCCATATCTGAAATAACAACGAATTTGTCTCTGGAATCATTAAAATGATTCGAGGCAAGTCTCTGGTAAAGAACTCCGATATTGTAGTAGATATCTGAATCATAGGGATATGATTTTAGTACTTTCATGGAGTATTCAATCGCCTGATCATATTCTTCAAGATCAATGTACAAAAAGATCAGTTTTTTCATGATGGGTGCCGGCTTTTTCGATAAATCAGCCGCTTGTAAATAATATCGAATCGCACCTAGTTTATCATCTTCAAGAGTAGCAATATTCCCCGCGATAATGATTGCCTGCTCATCCTTGGGGTCTATTTCCATCGCTTTTTTGATCAGCATTTTTGCTTTTGACAGGTCTTTCAATTCAATATAAAGGGCGGCAAGAGTCGAATAAGATCTGCCATTTTTTGAATCAATTTTTGAAGATAGTTCAAAGTTGAGAATTGCCTTGTCCATATCTTTTTCATTATAAAACTGAACACCTTTATTGAAGGCACTGCTCCATTCCTGCTCGCGATAAATACCCACTGCCTCACCGACGGTATTCACAACTTGATCTTCAACTGTGAAGGGACGCTCCAGTCGCTGGTCTGGATTTCTGCGCATGGTTTCATCAAACATTTCGGCCATTTTATCATATTGTTTCTGTTTGAGATAAACATCAACAGCTAAAACATAGGGAACCAGAGCATTTTCAGGTTCGAGCTGAAGTGCTTTCAGTCCGTTTTCCTCTGCTTTTTCAAGATTCCCTTCCTGCACATACATTTTCAGGGAGGTAAATTCCGGGCTGTTACATGCAAAAATGAACAGCAGCAAAAAGCTGGAAAATATTTTTATGTTATGGATTTTCATTTATACTCCTATTAAAATCTACTCGGTTAACTCAACATGCATCAGTTGAGTAATGACTTCACGTCTTTGCTGGATAGATTCCGGTGTTGCGGACAATATTCCTTCCAGACCAAAATTCTCAACGGTAAATGAGGCGACTGCTGCCGCAGTGATTACCGCATTTTGCAGATCATCCATCCCATAACGGGATAAATGGCCGATCAGTCCACCTGCAAATGTATCTCCGGCGCCAGTTGGATCTATTACTTCTACGTGCGGATAGATTGGGATATGGATATTCTTCCCATCGTATGCAAGTAAAGCACCCTTTGATCCTCTTTTGATCACGACCACTTCCGGACCCAAACCAGATAGAACAGAAGCTGCCTGCTCCAGATCATTAATTCCTGTGAGTTGGATAGCTTCTTCATCGTTCAAAAGAAAGATATGAACCCGTTCGAGTACCTTTTTTAGTTTTTCCACATTCTGGTCAATCCACAGGTTCATCGTATCGCAAATGACCATCTCGGCTTGCGGAACCAAAGCAGATACCGAAATTTGCAGATCGGGTTGGATATTTCCTAAAAACAGAAATGGGGAATCTTGGTGCCCATTTTTGATCTCTGGTCGAAACGTAGCAAAAACACCCAGTTCAGTGAAAAGGGTCTGACGTTCGGAAAAATCTTTATTGTATCGGGCGCCCCATCTGAAGGTCTGTCCCGCAGCCACCTGAACACTGGACAAATCAATATTTCGGGATTGCAACATCTCCCAGCCTTCGGACGGGAAATCGTCTCCCACTACGCCTACCAGACGCACCGGGGCGAACAGAGAAGCAGCAATGGAAAAGTAGGTGGCGGAACCTCCAAGGATCTCGTCACGCCTACCATGATGAGTTTCAAGTGAATCGAGGGCGATTGATCCAACTGCAAGTATGGGTTTTGCTTCATTCATGAGAGGTCTATTTTACTCCGTTTTGCTTATTAAAACCAAGATGGATTGCTTCAGTAAAGCCGTCTTAAATTGAATTCATGGCACACCTTGAATTTTGTTCGAATTGTGGAGAAAAAAACATATTTAGCAACCGCGATGGCAGAGACCGATATCATTGCCCGGACTGCGGGACGATCCATTACGAAAATCCAAAACCCACAGCAACGCTCATCTGCCCCAAAGGAGATGACATATTACTTGTCAAGCGGGCCTTTGAACCTGCAAAAGGATACTGGAGTCTTCCCGGCGGATTTGTTGAACTGAATGAGACCATTGAGGGTGCGGCACAACGCGAACTGAAAGAGGAGACAATGTTGGATGGAACCGTAACCGATATCCTTGGACATTGCTCGCATTTTAATACGGTATTTGGTGATGTGCTCCTTGTAGGGCTCGTGATGGAGATTAAAGATTATTCGCAAATTATCCCTGGTGATGATGCGATGGATGCCCAGTTTTTCCCATTAAAAAGTCTGCCCCAACTCGCATTTTACTGTCACGAAGAAATCGTACGGAAATATCTGGAATGGGTCCAAAAAAAATCAGCAAAAGGACATAGTTAAAATGGTGATTCTCATTCTTCATGGACCCAATATGAACTTGATCGGATTGCGGTCCGTAAAAGCAGGTACTCAAGTCACATTAGATAAGATTAACCGGGCGGTACGGAAACAGGTGAGAAACGAAGAGATTACGCTGAAGATCCTGCAAACCCACGACGAAGCCAAGGCAGTAACATTTCTACAAAGGAATCGAAATTCCGCCGACGGACTCATCATTTCACCGGAAGCCTGGCATATCGGTGCTTATACCCTGGCGGATACATTGTCGTTAGTGGAAATCCCTTATATCACCGTTTCATTTGCAAGACAGGAAAAAAACCTTTTTCGCGGAATTCATTCTGTAGTGAATCCGGACTCTATCGCCGGGTATGTTGAGGCACTTAAAAAAATGAAAACGTATATTAAAGCACGAAATTCTAAAAAATAAATCGCCCGTGGTATCCTGATGGGCTGTGGCTTGGCTCAGACATTAAACTTGAAAAAGATCACATCCCCGTCTTTCACAACGTATGATTTCCCTTCCTGACGGATTTTCCCCGCTTCTTTCAAAGCAACCTCTGAATGATACTGCAACAGATCGGTATAATGGAATACTTCCGCTTTTATAAATCCTCGTTGAAAATCGGTATGGATCTCGCCTGCCGCCATGGGTGCGGTATATCCTTCCATGATGGTCCAAGCGCGAACTTCCTTTTCTCCGGCGGTAAAAAAGGTTTCGAGTCCCAGTAACCGATAAGCGGAGTGGATCAATTTGTCCAGACCCGGTTCGATTAGGTGGTATTCATCCATGAACATCTGGCGATCATCACCATCCAATAGAGCAATTTCAGCTTCGATATTTCCGCATAGTCGGATGGCCGTATTTCCCTCTTTTTCTGCAAAATCGAACAGACGCTGCACCGATTCACTTCGATCTGCCGATTGGATTTCCGCTTCATCCACATTTGCCACATAAAGGATGGGTTTCTGCGTCAGCAAGAACATATGCCGAAGGTTTTTTATCATTTCCGGTTCCATAGGAATATTGCGAACCATCTTTCCATCATTCATAAACGGGATGATGTATTCAAGTGCCTCCAATTCCTTCAGGCTGTCTTTATCCCCAATACGGGTGGATTTCTGAACTTTGATCAATCGTTTTTCCACTGAATCAATGTCGCGCAGCAACAATTCCATCTCGATGATCTCTGCATCTCTCACCGGATCAATGCTACCTTCTACATGAGTAACATTGTCATCTTCAAAGCAGCGTATTACATGAACAACAGCAGACACATTCCGGATATGTGACAGAAACTGATTTCCCAGTCCTTCGCCTTTACTAGCGCCTTTCACGAGACCAGCGATATCCACAAATTCAACTGACGCTGGTATGATCTTCGCCGGTTTGATGTGGGCTGATATCTGATTCAAACGGATATCTGGTACTTCAACGATACCCAAATTGGGGTCGATAGTGCAAAACGGATAGTTTTCCGCTGGTATTTCAGATGCAGTGAGGGCATTGAAAATCGTGGATTTTCCCACATTGGGTAGTCCCACGATGCCGCATTGTAAAGCCATGTTACTCCAGTCGATTTACAAGTAAGGATTATTCATTAAATTTCGGAATCGCAACGGGCGAAATTTAATCAGTTCAAAGGTGGTTTCTGCGGTAAAAACAGAAGGGAATTGAAGGACAGAAAATTGAATGAGTAGTTGATCATTTTAAACAACCACCGACACACCATATTCAGAGTACACGACACTCGAAGCACTCCCCCGGCCAATGTATGACGGTGGATATCCGTGATCATAAAGTCTTACACCTGCTATGCCTCGAACAAATAAATTCACATACAAATTATAATTCCTTTTTATACAATTCAGACAAATGATCGGAGGTTTAATTGACAGAAAAAAAATTATCCATTTTTGAGCAGTACCTCACTTTGTGGGTTTTTCTGTGCATCGGAGGCGGAATATTGTTAGGGAAAATCATCCCTGGATTCGCCACCACCTTGAATGATTTTTCCATTTACCAGGTATCCATCCCCATTGCTGTATGCCTGTTTTTTATGATGTACCCCATCATGGTGAAGATTGATTTTGCCCAAGTGTTGCGATCAGCAAAGACACCGAAACCGGTTATCCTCACATTGGTAATCAATTGGGCCGTTAAACCATTTACCATGTTTGCCATCGCGTATTTTTTCCTGGGGTATCTATTTAAGGGATTCCTGCCGGGAACGGAAATTCTGGCCAATGGTGAGGAAGTTGAATTGTGGAGAAGTTATATCGCCGGCACCATCCTGCTGGGAATTGCTCCCTGTACTGCAATGGTGCTCATGTGGGGATATCTGGCCAAAGGAAATGATGGACTCACGCTGGTGATGGTGGCTATCAATTCACTATTGATGTTGGCGCTGTATGGACCGTTGGGCGGATTACTGTTAAACGTAAACTCAATGCCCGTACCCTGGCAGACGATGCTGCTGTCCGTTTCTGTGTATGTGGCGTTGCCTCTTATTGCAGGATATTTATCCAGACGATGGATTATCCAGCACAAAGGCATCCAATGGTTTAATGAAAAATTTCTGCATTGGCTCACACCCGTCAGCATCACAGCACTACTATTTACACTGGTTCTGTTATTTTCTTTTAAAGGCGAAGTAATCGTGAATAATCCATTGACGATCGTATGGATTGCCATACCTTTATTAATCCAGACCATATTCATTTTTTCTATCGGATACTTCATCTTTGCACGATGGTTGAAGCTATCCTACCATGATGCTGCTCCTGCCGCTTTAATCGGTGCCTCCAATCATTTTGAAGTTGCTATTGCTACTGCAGTGATCCTGTTCGGACTATCCTCTGGTGCTGCGTTGGCAACAGTGGTGGGTGTATTGATCGAAGTTCCCGTGATGCTCATGTTGGTATCTATCTGCAAACGGACGTGTCATCTGTTTCCCGATTGCCATCTGGATAACCCGAAGTGCCAATCTGGGGTTTAGGCGAGAAAACTCTTCACTCTATCACCAATCCGGGGATTTCGTTCTGAATATGATCGCGGATAACAGAGAAAAAGTCGCGTTCCAAGGCATACACTGTCACCTCAAAATGGAACTCCCCATCTCGTTCTGATTCCAATTCAATGATCGGGAATTTTCCAACTGAAGACCAGGCGCAATTCAGGATTGTCAGTTTCAATTGCTGTATGGCAAAAGTTGCAGAATCGGTTTTTTTCATGTTGATAGTAAAGGTATCCGCTTTCCATCGTTCGGACTCACTTAACCGCTCTACAGTTTCCCTAGTGATGGTGCTGTATGGAATACGGATTTTCCGATGGTCTTCTGTTTCGATTTCCAATGAACGGAAGCCCATTTTCCGGACCGTACCCTCGATCTGATTAATGTGAACCGTGTCATTTAATTCGTAGATATTTTCTGCTCGCAGAAATATGCCGCTTACATAATCGCGGATGGCGAACCAGACTGACCAAATGAGAATGACCAGAAACGCAGTGTTCAGAATCAACGAATACACCGGGTCATCACCATAAAATCGGGCAATGATCCATAGAATAATAAGGATCAGTACGAAAACCTCCAAGATCGGTTGCGCTTTTCGTATGTGATCTAAAATGGATTTATCCGTTTTCACGCGATGAGAATACCGCAGCAGACTATAAGTGATGATGAGGCCTAGTACACTCAGGATTAATAAAAACTGAACATGAACAATAGGCGGAGATTTAAGGATATCCATTATAATACTCCCATTTCAACAAATTGCTGATTCAAATACTGTCCCACAAACGGTGACACCTCAAGATATGGACCAACCTCTCTGATAATTCCGCTTCGTTTAAGCACCAAAATATGGTGATGGACAGATAATGAGTCCATAGGAATGATCCGAGTGAGTTGTTCCGGAGACAACTGCTGATGCAGAATGAATTGCAGAAGAATCATGGTTTGTACAGTAGACATCTGCTCAAGAATACTCATATCTGGCAATTCCGGCCATGCCAGAATAATTTCATCTTTATTTACCTGCTGAATCAGCGAGACCCATGCACCCAGGGCCATCCCTACATTTCCGCGTGAAATGTCAAACAAGGCGGTAAAGAATTTTGCTAACTTCCAATCAGAGATAGTGTGTTCCTCATCCTTCCCGATCCTGAACCGCATTCCTGTGGATCGGTGGCGAAGCATGATGATGTTTTTTAAGTCTTCAGCATCGAAGGGCTCACAATGAATAATGGATAGGAAATAGCTTTCCATATCTGTGATCGCATTAATGAATCGATATGAATGGATGTTAGAATTCACAATAAAGAAACACCTGTCACTGTATTGCTCGATAAGAGATAACAGCATATTGATTACCGAATACCCATCACGGCTGCGTTCCCACCACTTCTCCAGATCGTCAATAATCAAGACGCTGTTTTGTGGAATTCGGTTCATCATCTGTTCAGGCGTTCCCTGCTGCAGGAGCGCATTTTCCAATGATGATGTAAATACCTGTTCATCCATTTTCCCTCCAGACGGCGGGGATAAATGATATACTTTTTGACGGGTGAATTCTGTGTTGGCGATATACTGTGATAAGGCGGTCTTTCCTGAATTGCGCTCACCTAGAATCAATAGACCTCCGGGAGTTCCACTTTGATAACGCGAAATGGCTTGGGAGGCTCGCTCTACCTCACGTTCATTACCAACCCAAAGTTCATTAGAAATACCCGGTTTACCCAGAAACAATTGCCGGTAATAATATGGAAGGCTTTCCATTACCTTTGGAACGGGAGTCACCGATTCGGAGAAACGTACCAGTTCTTCAACCTGTCCACGCCGTTGAGTCTCTTTGGATTTCAATTTTCGGGCAAATAAGACGCCTTGGCTCCACCGGTATAGCAGAGAAACCATCTGGTCGTTAATTCTCTCCCGGAAACCTTGAACGTTCATCTCGAATACGCTAAATACTTTTCGGGTTTTTTGGGACCGAATATACTGCTGGAGATTCCCCGCAGATCGGGTCAGAACATACGGATTCAGTCGGTCGAATATTTCTGTTAATTTTTCTTCAATAACATCAAACAATTCCCCGGTGAGACTCAATAGTTTCCCTTTTTCATTTTGCAAACGCAGCACACTTTTTGAGTCCATTACAGAAGTTTTGTCTAATGTGTTTGCACCTTCCGGAGCCTCATCAATCAGCGATGTGGCCATGAATCGATTTACATCCCGAAGAACATTTTCAGCCTGCTGAATTTCCCTGTCCAGATTCTGAACATCGCTCTCCAAGGGTGCAATAAACAATGTTTCGAAGAAATATTCCACCAATCTGCGAAACGATACGATCATCACATTCACTTCATCGAATTTGGATTCCTGAAGTTGATTCACAGATTCTTCATGGATCACCTCTAGCTTTTCCGGAAGTTCACTGGTTGAGATTTGTATTTCTGACCACAATTGATCCAGATATTGCATGAGATTGACGGAAAGTCTGGAGCTCGATTGTAATTTAACATCTGCGGTATTCTGTTCGGTTTCAATACTAGGTTCCAGTTTGGAGATCATGGCATCTAATGGCGAAAATACATTTGCCTGGAATGCCATTTCCAGATCTTCCCGGATACGATTCACAATCACCCGAACCCGGTTTTTCTGAGCCAGCAACTGGATTTCCATCAATACCATATCCACGAAAACCGTCTGATTTTTTGTCCAGATTTCAGAATAATCCGACAATCCGGTAGATGCACCACCCGTTTTCTTCATGGTGCGGTAGTGGAGATTTACCCGGTGGTCTGTATCAAGACGAACCATATCATCCCGGAAGGAGTTCAACAGTGTGTCCGCGGAATTGGCAAGCGTCTTGTTGATGTCCGCCCGGAATTTCAATTGCTTTTGGGAAAGCTCAACTACCATATTGGATAGTTCTTCAGTTTCTCTGTCCAACTCATCCTGGGATAGTTTACCATTTCGAGTTAGTAAATTCTCCAGCAGGACAAGACTGTCGCGTCCCTGAGCTAGAAGCCTCCCCATATCCAGTAGCATCAAATAACTCATGATGCCAATATCATCTGCAGACTTCCGAATTGCATCGTTGTACGGTTTGGTTAGATAGTATTCCGCTAAACGTCGGGTATGAATGATCCGGTTTAGAGGTTTCTTCAGCCAATTGGATTTGATTTTCGCAGATAATTTTATCCATCGCAAAGTCTTTGAATCATCTTTCTGAATCGGTAAATCTTCCAGTGGAATTGCAACATCTATTGAAACTGGAAGGGATTCCAGGATTCGGGCAAAACTGGATGGCATTAAATCTGCGCATTCAACCAATAGATTTTTCTGGAGGGTAAGCGATTTTGACTGATAATCAGAGAGAATTTTTTGAGCACGAAAAAGATATTCACTTTTGCTTTTCAGTAACATCCTCAGATCTTTTCGTCGGTCGTCAAGAGAGAGATTCCTACCCAGTGCAGAAAAGTTTCTTACCGCAAAATCGCCGAGAGATTGGGATAATTGTTGAAGATCGTCCATCACCGTGAATAAATAGTCATCCCGGATCTTTCTGTTTAAATCTGCAACATGTTGCTGGAAGCTACTGACGATATCTGCCAAAGCCGGATCGGTCGGCATGGCGATAGACGGGAGAGATATTGTATCCTCGGTTGCTACCGGTGATTCGGACACAGGCGCTTTGTCTATCTGACTACCAATAGTAAGTTTTTGAAAGTAGGAGGATGCCTTTATAAGAACGACAGTTCCCAATCCGTTGATCAACTCATTCACATCAGATATGTATTGAACTGGTGCAACGCCCACCAAATCCGGTAAACCCATGAAAGTGAGAGAGGTGTCTTCAGAATGAAGTTTGGCGATATCCCTAAGCGGTTTCTGATCGATGGCGTTATTGATCAATACGATGGACGCCTCAACTCGATAATCTGAAAGAAGCTGATTCAGGTTTTTGTAAATCCGTTCTGACAATCCACTGGTTTCCTGTACAACCAGAAATCGAAGTTTAGCTGATCGCCATCGGTCGGAGTTGGTAATAAACCGCATGATAGCCATAACCAGAGCCATGTTATTGTGCTGATCCTGCCACCATATGTCGATCTGATCTTCCGTGCCGAACTTCCGGTTTTCATCAAAGTTCATCAGCAGAAGGTTATAATCCAGATCTACAAAATTTTCCAGAGTTTCAAAAAATTTATCGGGTTTTTTGGAGTTTTTTGCCCATCCAAGCAACATAGTATTGGGCTCGATACCCGAGAAACCATAGAACTTACTAACGGTGTGCATCCCTTCATAAACGTCAAGACACTCCACTTGTCGATGGAACACACCGCGCATTTCGTCTTCTTCGTGAGGAATGATCTGTTCTACTTTTTTGAATTGGCCTTCCTGGTTTGGGTTTTCGTGCAGTATAAAGTCCGAAAGGATTCCCCGTTTATCGACGATCCATCTGCCAAAGTCTATGAGGTGAGGCCTTAATGTTGTCCCTCCGCTGAACAGCACGATATTTGGGCGCCAGTTACGGGCATGTTTGTTACTTTGGAGGAGTCTCCTTAATCCCGTTCGAACCACGGATGACCACACGCCTTCCCAGGTATCGCCCGATTCCAGCGACAATTCTTTGCGCTGCAGGTAGAGAAATAAAAGTATCAGAATGACAGAGGCACCAATCATAGCAATAAAATCAAGCTGGATCATAACAATGAACGCTGTGACAGACCCGATAATACTCACCACTTTTGGAACCTTGAATTCAGGACGGAAATCCGGACTTGCCCATACTTCGATAGCAGCGCTCATATTCAGGAATCCATAGGTGGTGATGAAAAACATGGACACGATCCGGGCGATAGCATCCAGTTCACCGATCATAATGCCTGCTTCTGCCAGAAGGAATGTAAGCAGCATGGCATTTCTGGGCTCATTTTCTTTACCATGTCCTTTGGCAAAAAACTTGGGTGTGATCTTGTCCATGGCAGTTGCCTGTAAAATCCGTGGTGCTCCCAAAATACTACCCAGAGCCGAGCTGATGGTGGCGCCCCAAATCCCTGCTAAAACCAAAGGTGGAAAGAAGGATATCTCAAGTAGAATATTCGGATTGTTTACCAACTGGTCTGCACTAACCGAAGAAGATAAAAATATGGCGAACCCGATATAAACGATCAGCCCCAATCCGATAGCAATAATGGTTCCGTAGGGGATCGCTCTTTTGGGATTCTCCAGATCACCGGACATGGATACTCCGGCTTCGAATCCGGTAACAGCCGGGAAGAAAATACCAAATAATAAGATAAATGGAGCAGCTGTAGAAATAGGATGCATCAGGGTTACGGCAGGCGTGTAAGAATGGTCTCCCATAAATATCGAGACCAGAGACAAAACAATGGCACCCATGATGATGTATTGAATTTTAATAGCGAACTGAGTACTGATGATGGTAACTGCAGTGACAACGATAAGTGCGATAGAGCCGGTAATCCGGATCAAGTCCTTGGTAACATCCATGCCGAGAAAGCTTAAAAAACTTTCAGAAAAACCGATGAGATACAGACTCACGCTGAATGAAAGGCCCACAAATAATGCCAATCCCAACGTTCCGCCGATGGGCAGCCCTAAACTTCTGGCGATCATAAAATACGTACCACCGGTCTGGACTTTTTTATCCGTGGCGATAGATGAGACACTCAACCCGGTTGAAATCGAGATCACATGCGCGACCAGGATAATCCCGATAGTTTGCCACAACCCAGCCTGCCCGACGATCCAGGGAAGGCGCATGTACATAATCACACCTAAAATTGTTAGAATTGCAGGTGTAAAAACGCCGCCGAAAGTCCCCAACTTATTTGATTTTGACATTCATCTCTCCAAATGTGTTATCAATTATCTACAGCCCTAACCGGAATCAGTAAGCTGTGTTCACCCAATGGAAATTTATCAACTTCCTGAACTTGAAATTCAGTAGAATTTTTATGATGAGAAGGATGAAAACAGTGGGCAGTAGCAGTGGTGGGTGGCAGAGGTAGTTGCAGTGCCCGCCGTAGTTGGCAATAGCAGAGGCAGTTGGTAGAGAAGTGTATAAGTTCAAAAGTTTACGAGTTGACCAGTTATAAAGTTTGGATGAATTAAAACCCAAATTGGTCAACAATCAGCTTCAATCCTGAAATTTAAGCCTTTACTTTTTATGATTTTCTCCGTAGATAGAATCAATGATTGTCTAAACGATAATAAAATATTGAAAATGATTCTGACTTATCAGTAACGTCTTTTCCGTTTTTACATTATTATTTAATATTTGGATAATTACTACTTCTGATTTTTCAAGTGGTGAATAAAGTAATGTTACTTCAATAACAAAAAGAGTAATGAGATGAAAAAAATAAGTCATGTATTCATAATATCGATAATCTCTGTTGTTAATCTTGTGTTTACTCAAAATTCATATTATGAAGAGAAGCTAACCTTCACAAATGGGGGGAATTTTGGTCAAAGTTTTGGTAAAAGTACTGCAATCAATGGTCAGGATCTGGTTGTCAGCAGCCTCAATAAGGTCCACTTCTATGCTTACACGGACTTTGCCTGGGAGGAGTACCAACAAATTGAAACAGCAGTACAATCTTCTTACTTTGGCGGTAATTTACAATTTGATGAAAATAAATTATTTGTAAGTGCTCAGAGAGAAGAAAACGGAAAAATCTACATTTATGAAAAAAATGGACAAAACTGGGTTGAACTAGGCATAATCACAACTGATGATCAAGAAGTGCGTTGGTTTGGAGAAAAATTTCATATAAATGACAATCTTGCTCTCATTCAAGCAAGTTCTCAGCCAGTTGAGGGTGAAGAATCGTACAACATTGTATTTCTCTACCAAAACATTGAGGATACGTGGCAAGAAATTGAAAGATTCATCAGCTCTAATGGTGGTTTTGGTGTAGGATTAAGTATAATTAATGAAAGTAAAGTTTATATCAGTGATACATCATATCCGACCACATATTTATCTTCGGGTAAAATTCATGTTTATGAAAATTATGATGGTATTTGGCAGGAAAGTGATCTGATAACTCCGAGTCTTCCAGTAAGAGGAGGAGTATTTGGATTTAAAATTCTCCAATTTGGTGATTGGTTATTTGTGAGTTCTCCAGGAAAGGGAAGCCCCTATACTCAGGATCCAGATTATCCTGGGTTAGTATATGTCTATAGATTTGAAACAGGGGAGCTGGTTGAGTATGATGTATTAGAATCAAGTGATGGATCAGGATTGGATCAATTTGGATTTGATTTGGCTATAACAGATAGTATGATAGTGGTATCTTCTATAAAAGATAATGTTGCAGGACCTTCTTCAGGATCAATCTGCATTTTTAAATTAGGTGAATCCGGTCAATGGACTGAGTATAAAAAAATCTGTCCAAATGATCTGGAGAGTCCTGATTTTTTTGGCACTTCTGTTAACATTACCAATGAGTTTGTATTTAGCTCCTCTCCGTTTAAAAACAATATCATGGGGGCAGTGTATGCCTTCGACCCTAATGACAACTCTCTCCATGCCAATTTCGCAGGTGATGTTCGAAATGGCAATGCCCCGATAACGGTTCAGTTCACATCAGTTCCGCAAGGCAACCCCTCGGCCTACGAGTGGGATTTCAACAGCGACGGTTTTGTTGATTCCACCGAACCGAATCCGCAGTTTACCTACCAGATTGATGGTATCTATTCGGTCACCCTCACGGTTTATGATGAATCCGGCGGTGACGAAGAGATAAAGACCGATTACATTCAAGTGGTATCAGACATCCTCTTCGGTGATGTAGACCAAAGTGGCTCACTCGATGTGGGTGATCTGGTGTTATTTGTGGCATTCGTTCTGGGCGACGCAGAACCCACCAAAAACCAATTCCTCGCCGGAGATGTGAACTACTCTGGGCAAATAGATATTATTGATATTGTGATGGTGATATATGAAATTCTGGGGTAAATGTGTAAAATGGTGATGCTCTACCTAATTTTATTAAATTCGAATAATTTTAGCCAATCTCAAAAAGTACTCTTACTGAAATAGGGGTGGAGGTAAAAATGAAACGATTATTTTTTAAGCCAATTCTGGTATTACTCCTATCAATAGTATTGGTACATGCCCAAACTGATGATTATTACGAGGAAGTATTGACTCTGGGGGATTCGGGGATATGGCTTCAATTTGGATTAAATATATTTGCTTCAGGTGATGAGGTTGTGATTTATGGTGAAGAAGCCTTACACTGCTATCAAATAGATAGTGGTAATTGGGTAGAATATCAAACAATCACAGAACCTGATGCATTTATTTACGGACGTCGATTTCAGTTTACAGAGGAATATCTGGTAGTAGGTGCTCCTGGAAATACCTTTGTTTATCCTGATAACTCAGGTGGTGAGGTATTTTTATACAAAAAAGTAAGCGGATATTGGGTACCAGATACGGTGTTATCCACAAATGATGAGTTGATCTATGAATTTGGTGGGGACGTCTTTCTTGATTCTAATCGGATTGCAATAAAAGCAAAATCAGGTACTCATGGGAATTTTGAAACCGTAGTTTATGTCTTCGCTCTCGATGGTGGAAATTGGCTGGAAGAAACCGTAATACCAAATCCTACAGGGAGTACTGGTTTTGGCTATAGCATAGCCATGGATGACGATACAATTTATATAGGAGATGGAAATTTCTATCACGATTACTACGGAGAATATACAGGCATTGTATATGAATATAGAAATGAAGGTGATTCATGGAATATGATTAACGCCATTGAGCCTTCCAGCCCGGTGGGAGAAAGTCAATTTGGTACACATGTGTATAAAACCGGGAACTTATTATTCGTTGGTGCTTCAGGTCAGAATGTATCCAATGATTATCCAGGATATGTTTATGTATTTGAAAAAAGTGGAGATGACTGGGTATTGTTGCAGCTATTATCTCCAAATGATGGCGCGCATCTAGATATTTTTGGAGCGTCTTTGACAGCGACCAACAATTTACTAGCTGTCGGGGCACCTGCCAATGACGACGCAGGCAATGGTTCTGGATCAGTTTACATTTTTAGTAATTTGGATGGAGTGTGGCAGGAAATAAATAAAATAATTCCCACCGATGCAAATTATGGTGATTTTTTTGGTGATAATGTAAGTATGACACAAGATTTTGTCTTTGTTAGTGCTCCATTAAAAAACGGTTTGGAAGGAGCTGTCTATGTCTACGATCCCCGCGACACTTCTCTCCACGCCAACTTCGCCGGTTATGTACGAAGCGGCAATGCACCGGTGACCGTCCAATTTACCTCTGTACCGCAGGGCAACCCCACCGCTTATGATTGGGACTTCAACAGCGACGGTTTTGTTGATTCCACCGAACCGAATCCGCAGTTTACCTACCAGATTGATGGTATCTATTCGGTCACCCTCACGGTTTACGATGAATCCGGTAGTGATGAAGAGGTAAAAATTGATTACATTCAAGTGGTATCAGACATCCTTTTCGGTGATGTAGACCAAAGTGGCTCACTTGATGTAGGTGATCTGGTGTTATTTGTGGCATTCGTTCTGGGCGATGCAGAACCCACCGAAGACCAGTTTCTCTCTGGAGACGTGAACTACTCCGGGCAAATCGATATTATCGATATTGTGATGGTGATACACGAGATTCTGAATTAAAAATCAATAATTCTATTTTCAATGTCCACCTTTGGAGGGGGATTCAGGGGGAGGATTCTTTACACTACTCAATTTTTTCATCAAGTTATTTCTCCACCCCCGTCCGGACACTACCGGACACCCCCGCCAGCGTGGGATAGACAAAGCCCCGTCTGATCGGAGGGTAGGCAAAAGATAACGGTTTTTCCCATGCAGCTTCTTCTTTGCATACTCTGGGTGTTGGCGAGAGAATTTGAAGCAAAAAGTACTCTATCCCGACTTTAACAGATTGAAATACAGCCAGATAAACCCAGTGTTTTATGATTCTGGGATCATGTAATTTTTCCCCCTTGAAACTCGTCTATTTTACAAGAAATATTACAACCGATTGATCAATCCATGAAATCTGCTTCATCTATACCACCTGATATAGGAATTGCTGTATCCACCCGCGAAGTGGAAAAGATCCGTTCTTCACTGAAAAATTCAGTTCGAGAAGGTACAGGTTGGGCGGTTATGATCGGTTTTGGTGAATCATACCTCGCCGCATTTGCCGAATTCCTGAAAGCGACCACATTTCAGATGGGTTTGCTTACCAGTGTTCCTCAATTATTCTCGTCTTTACTACAGTTGTTTGCGGTAAAATCCACGCACGTCACACCGTCCCGTAAAAGGATTGTTGTACTATCAGTTATTTTACAGGCAATGATGTGGTTGGTGATGATTGCTGTTTCTTACTTTACACAAAATGTGTATCTGTTTGTAGGGTTGGTATCTTTGTATTTTATTTTCGGAGCGTTCTCCGTTCCCGCCTGGACATCATGGATGGGAGACCTGGTGCCGGAACGTATTCGAGGCAGATACTTCGGTAAACGAAACCGCACTATCGGCATGATATCCACTATTTCAGTCATTACCGCAGGGATTATCCTGCACTTTTTATCCTCGTGGAATACCTGGCAGGCATTTACGGTACTGTTCTCTATTGCATTCGTCGGGCGATTGGTTTCAGCATTGATCCTTACCCAACAATATGAACCGAGTGTCGAACTTGAAACTCCCCGGAAATTTGGCTTCATTCCTTTTTTGAAAAAGATCACTCATGAAAACTTTGGTGTATTTTCGCTGTTTGTGATGGGGATGCTGTTCGCTGTTTATCTGGCAGTCCCACTATTTGTCATTCTCTGGTTACGGTTTTTACACTTCTCCTATTTCCAGTTTATGGCGATAATCGCAACCACGTCCATTTCCAGCTTTATAGCTATGGGCTATTGGGGAAGATATGCCGATTTATATGGCAACCGGTGGGTGATGAACGCTTCCACCTGGATCATCATTCTTCTACCTGGCGTATGGGTGATTTTATATTTTATGCCACATGCATTTTATTTCCCCATGGCCTTGTGCATTCAGGTATTTGGGGGTGCGTCTTGGGCGGGATTCAACCTCGGTTCAGCGAATTATGTTTATGACAGTGTACCCAGAAAAGATCGTCTTCGTTATGTGTCATATCACAATGCCATGAAGGGCGTAGCAATTTTTGCAGGTAGTCTGATTGGCGGCTGGCTTGGCGGCCAATCCATTCATATCCCAGGATTGACAAGTGCGGTCCCGACCGGTATTTTGGTTGTATTTGGATTGTCTACTTTACTTCGGCTTGTGGTTTTCCGGATGTATTTTTCACGCGTTAAAGAGGTCCGGGTTCAACGTGATATGCCCCCGCCACTTCGGTTTGCCGCGTTCGTACCCATGCAGGGCTTGGTAGTAGATCCCATCATTGGCTTGAACCGGACATTGCAACAATTCAGAGTCCGGTTACAAAAAATATGGCAGAACGTTGAATAACGGCGATGCCCAAACAACCGTCTGTCAATAATAAATGAATGATTAACCCTCGTATCATTAATTCCGTCATTCGGACAGACTAATTCCATGTACTTTGTTCAAGACGGAACCGTAAATTTACCGCATGATTTTTACAAGTTTATATAAAATAGATATACCTAATTATGTCAAAAACTGATGTTGGAACGACGATGATTAAAACCCGATTTGCACCAAGTCCCACAGGCTACCTTCATGTAGGTGGACTTCGAACCGCCCTGTTTAATTATTTATTTGCCCGAAAACAAGGTGGTCAGTTTGTGCTTCGAATAGAAGATACCGATCAGTCGAGGCAGGTAGAAGGTGCGGTAGAAAATCTGTTGAATACATTTACCCGACTTGGAATTGACTTTGATGAAGGTCCGACGCAGGGTGGAGAAAAAGGACCCTATTTTCAAAGCCAACGTCTGGATATTTATCATAAACACATACAACTATTGCTGGATGCGAATACTGCATATCCCTGTTTTTGTTCAGAGGATCGCCTCAAAGAAGTTCGTGCAAAACGACAAGCTGAAAAATTGAACACACCCTATGACCGCCATTGTGTATCGATTCCACAAAATCTTGCGATTGAGATGATGAAATCCCAACCCTACGTGATCAGGCTGAAATCACCCGAAAGTGAAACTGTATCTTTCAAAGATGCTGTCCGTGGAGAAGTGTCGTTTAATTCTGATGAAATCGACGATCAGGTGCTGGTGAAAACCGATGGATTCCCCACATATCATTTTGCCAATGTGGTAGATGATCACCTCATGGGAATCACTCATGTAATTCGGGGTGAAGAATGGCTGCCATCCACACCAAAGCATGTTCTTTTGTATCGGTATTTTGGATGGACTCTGCCGACGTTTGCACATCTACCGTTGTTGCTGAATCCGGATCGGTCGAAACTTTCCAAGCGACAAGGTGATGTGGCGGTTGAGGATTATTTGGCAAAGGGTTACCTGCCAGAAGCGTTGCTGAATTTTGTAGCATTGCTTGGGTGGAATCCAGGTGACGACCGGGAAATATTCAGCATCGCACAACTTGAGCAGGAGTTCAGCATCGATCGGATACAGAAATCTGGTGCTGTTTTCGACGTGGAAAAATTGAAATGGATGAACGGTACTTATCTCAAGGATTTACCCCTTGAAAAATTGTCAGAAATTGCCAGACCGTATTTTAAAGATGCTGGTCTGAAAATCACAGATGAAACCACTTACCAGAAAGTAGTGGATTTTGCCAGAAAACGGATTTCTCTGATGACAGAGATTGTTTCGGAATCATCCATGTTTTATCAACTTCCGGAATTTTCGCCAGAAGATCTAGACTTACTTCGGAAAGAATCATCCAAAACCGTCCTGCAGTATTGGTTGGATCAGGTTCCCCGAAAACCGGTATGGACTGAAGGAGAAATTAAAGAACTACTAAAGTCAACAACGCAGGATTTTCAGGTTAAGGGGCGGGATTTATATTTTCCATTGAGGCTTGCACTCTATGGAAGCTGCCACGGTCCTGATATCCCTGCACTGATCGATATTTTAGGCACGGATGAGGCTACCGTCCGATTAACCCGGGCACTTCAAAAATAACAGGAAAAATATGAGCGATTCAACGACAGCAACAAATTTCATACGCGATATTATTAACAATGATTTGAAAACCGAAAAATACGACAATCGAGTGCATACACGATTTCCGCCCGAACCCAATGGATATTTGCATATCGGTCATGCTGCCTCAATCTGCCTGAATTTCGGAATAGCCAGGGATTACGAAGGTGGAAAATGTAACCTCCGTTTTGATGATACGAATCCCATTAAAGAAGAACAGGAATTTGTAGATTCTATTATCCAAGACGTGAAGTGGTTGGGTTTCGACTGGGAAGATCGGTTGTTTTTTGCATCAGACTATTTCGATCAGATGTATGAATATGCCGTACAATTGGTGAAATCTGGACATGCGTATGTGGATGATCAGACCGGTGATCAGATCCGCCAAACCCGGGGTACTTTGAAAGAGCCCGGAATTGAGAGTCCCTATCGCAATCGCACCCCAGAAGAGAATCTGGATTTGTTTACCCGGATGAAAGCAGGGGAGTTTGAGGAGGGATCAAGAGTTCTCCGAGCGAAAATTGACATGACATCACCCAATATGAATATGCGAGACCCGGCCATGTACCGAATCCTTTATCGATCACATCATCGTACCGGAAATAAATGGTGCCTATACCCAATGTACGATTGGGCACATGGGTTGGAGGATTCCATCGAGAAAATCACCCATTCAATCTGCACTTTGGAATTTGAAGATCATCGTCCACTGTATGATTGGTTCCTCATTGCTTTAGGTGCGTACAGACCTCAGCAAATAGAATTCGCTCGAATAAACGTGAATTATACGGTAACCAGCAAACGAAAGCTAATGCAGTTGGTGACTGAAAAACATGTACAGGGATGGGATGATCCACGGATGCCTACTATCTCTGGGCTTCGTCGTCGGGGATATACTCCCGAATCGATTCAGATATTTTGTGAACGTGTGGGCATCAATAAACGGGACGGCGTCAGCGACATAGCGCTTCTGGATCATTGCTACCGGGAAGAAATGAATAACAGTGCCAAGAGGGTGATGGCCGTACTGGATCCAATAAAACTGATCATTACCAATTACCCTGAAAACCATGTAGAAATGTTATCTTCGGAAAATAATCCTGAAGACCCGGAGGCAGGTACTCGCCAGATCCCATTTACGCGGGAGTTGTACATCGAGCGCACGGATTTTATGGAAGACCCGCCAAAAAAATACTTCAGGTTGGCACTCGGGAAAGAGGTTCGGCTGAAACAAGCATATTATGTAACCTGTGAATCCGTAGTAAAAGACAAAGACGGTAATATTTTAGAGATACATTGTGTTTATGATCCGGATACCAAAGGTGGTTGGTCACAAGATGGACGAAAAGTCCGCGGGACCCTTCATTGGGTATCGGTTGACCATGCCCTGGATGCAGAAGTGAGAGTTTACGAACACCTGTTTTTGAAAGAAAATCCGAACGACGCCGAAGAAGAAAAAGACTTCATTTCAAATCTGAATCCAAACTCACTTAATATTCTAGCCGGGTGTAAAGTTGAACAAAGCCTAAAAGATGCAACTGTTGAAGAAAAATACCAATTTTTACGCCATGGGTATTTCTGCGTGGATAAAGATTCAAATTCTGATCTACTTGTTTTCAACAGAACAGTACCCTTGAGAGATAGTTGGGCAAAAAAGGGGAAGTAATTTCTATACGATAGTATTGGTTACCCCCGTTGAATAGTCCAATGCTATCGATGAAAAATTGGGTACGATACACCGATAGCATCGCTGGAAGCGATACCATCGTGGAGTTTGAGAAATAGAAAATGCAATTAACTACTGAATCATATTATCACATTTATAATCGTGGAATAAACCACGAGAAAATTTTTTATACTGAAGACAACTACACATTTTTTCTTGAAAAAATACAGAAATATGTTAAACCATATTCATTTATTTTTGCATATTGTCTGATGCCGACCCATTTCCACATCATCATTCAAATAAAACCGCATATTGATACCGCAAATTTTAAAAAGGATATAGGTGTTTTACTCCGATCATATGCTCAAGCGATAAATAAAAGCATAAAGCGCTCAGGGTCCCTTTTCCAGCAGCATACAAAAGCAAAAAATCTATTGCCCATTCCATATGCTCAATTTCAGAACTTAAATTACTTACAAAATTGTTTTGCTTATGTTCATTTGAATCCGGTTACAGCAAATTTAGTCAATAAAGTTGAAGCCTGGAAATTCAGCTCTTATCATGAACATGCTGGTTTAAAAAAACCTCAAACATGTGATATTGGATATACAAGAGAAATGATGCAAATATCTGGAACACAAGGATTTAAAGAAATCATGACCTATTATTCCTTTGAACAATTTAGAGAAGTTGAATTGTGGCCATGAAATTTTGTGCGATAGTATTGGTTGTCCCCGGTGGAAAAGTCCAATGCTATCGATGAAAAATTGGGTGCGATTCACCGATAGCATCGCTGGAAATGATACCATCGTGAAACCAGGGTTACTTCCAAAACAACTATGACAAGCACACACAATACAGTCACTACTATAAAAGCAAATGCCAAGATAAATCTGGGTTTAAAGATTACCGGCAGGTTATCCAATGGGTATCATACGCTTTACAGTCTATTTTTGGAAATCGATCTTGCCGATCATCTGCATTTCAAAATCCTACCTGAACCGGATATCACAGTTACTACCGAAGGTATACCTATCCAGAAAGATGCGGTCAATCTGTGTGAAAAAGCAGCCCGAATCATTTGTCAAAACCACCCGGTTTCATCAGGTGTACATATACATCTGGATAAACACATTCCCATCGGTGCAGGTCTCGGAGGGGGATCCAGTGATGCAGGGACGACCATCAAAATCCTTTCTGCTCTGTGGGGTCTGAACTTACCACTAAACGAGCAGATCCGTTTGGCATCAATGGTTGGGGCGGATGTCCCATTTTTTATTCAGGGCGGTCTACAGTTGGCTGAAAATACCGGAGATCATTTGACAGCAGTTGATGGTGAGCCTTTACGGTCTTTACACTTTGTGCTGGTGAAACCGGATTTTGAAGTCTCCACACCATGGGCATATGAGCAGATAAAAACATATTTGAAACTTCCGACGAACATTAATAGATTTGCGCCCCTTTCAGAGCCACTGAATTGGGCGTTATTTGAAAACGATTTTGAACGGGTCATCGTATCGACATATCCAGAGCTGGCAGAGATCAAGGAGGAATTACTTCTCCGAAACGCCGTTTTCGCCAGTCTGTCGGGTAGCGGTTCGACTGTGTATGGTATTTTTGATGACCGGGAAAAAGCATTGCAAGCCTCTGCTTATTTTTCATCCCAATCCTTCTGGACTGCAAGTACCAGACCCGTCCATCGCTAATATTACACAGAAACATCACCGGTTTACCGGTTAATATAAGCCACCTATTAGGTGTTAGGCTTGTTTTGGGGGATCGTTCAATGGTAGGACACCAGGTTTTGGATCTGGTTATCGGGGTTCAACTCCCTGTCCCCCAGCTATGAAACTATTTTCAGGCAGATCAAACAAGGTATTGGCCCAAAGAATTGCAGATTATCTGCAGTTACCTTTGGGTAAATTATCCATTTTTAATTTCAGCGATGGTGAAATCGGCGTTGCATTTGATGAAAACATCCGCAACGAAGATGTTTACATTATCCAATCCACAAATCCTCCTGCAGAAAACATCATTGAACTCATGCTGCTGCTGGATGCCGCCCGTCGTGCATCCGCCCATAAAGTGATTGCCGTTATCCCCTATTTCGGATATGGAAGGCAGGACCGGAAACACGCACCCAGAGTCGCTATTTCTGCACGGATGATGATGGATATGATCACAGCAGCTGGTGTGGATCGTATCATTACCATGGATCTCCACTCATCACAAATACAGGGATTCGCGAATCTACCCTTCGATCATCTATACTCTCGAATTGCACTTTTGGACCGCTTAAAACAACTGAATATGGATGCCAATAACGGAGTGGTTCTTGCCCCAGATATGGGAAGCGCCAAAATGAGCCAGTCTTATGCAGAAAAATTAGGAGTTGGATTTGCGCTGATCGATAAGCGTAGACCACATCCCAATGAAGCCAAAATTGCCAATCTTGTGGGTGATCTGAAAAATAAACATGTGCTGATCATTGATGATATGATTGACACGGCAGGAACCATTTGTAACGCTGCTGAAATCGCAATAGAAAAAGGTGCTATGGATGTAATTTGCGTTGCCACACACGCCGTGTTTTCGGGAAAAGCTATTGAAAGGCTTTCATCATCCCCCATTGAAAAAATTATCGTATGCGATACCATTCCAATACCGGAAGATAAAAAATTGGATAAACTGGAGATCATCTCGGTTGGGACTGTTTTTGGAGAATCGATCAAAAGAATCAATTCAGGACAATCACTGAGTTCGATGTTTAAATAAAGAAATTATTAAGGGAATTAAAATGACAACAGAATATAAATTAGAAGTATTTAAGCGCGAGGGAGAAGGAAAAAAATATTTAAGGTCCCTCCGACGTGACAACAAAGTACCGGGGATCTTCTACTCCCATGCATCAAAGGAAAGTATTCCGTTTTTGATGGATAAAAAAGATATGCTGAAAGCCATGAAGGCCGAAGCACATTTGTATAAAGTTAGCGTTGGTGGACGACTGCGTTCCGCTGTCTTTAAGGAAGTCCAGTTTCACCCCGTCACAGATGAAGTTATCCACGTAGACCTGTATGGCGTTCGCATGGACGAGTTGATCGACTTTAAAGTACCATTGCATTTAATTGGTATACCCGAAGGCGTGTCCGTTGATGGCGGCCATTTATCCCATCTACAGCAGGAACTTGATATTCGCTGTCTCCCGGCGGACATTCCTAATGTCATTGAGATTGATGTGACAGAGTTAAGAAAAGGTGAAAGTATTCACGTTAGTGATCTGACCATCCCGGATGGCGTTGAGTGTGTTACTCCCGACGATGTGACAGTTGCGAGCATTATCCACGGAATGAAAGCTGAAGAAACAATTCTGGATTCTGAAGAAGAAGACACGTCGTTTGAAGAAGAAACTCCAGAAAAAACTGAAGAGTAACCCCAGAAACATTGAATCTCATTGCAGCACTTGGTAATCCCGGCAGGAAATACGAGCACACAAAACACAATTTTGGATTTTGGGTGGCTAATCGTTTTGCCGAACGAAAACAAATCTCGTTTCGGGCTGGGAAAGGGCAGTACGTTTTTGCCCAACTTTCAGGGCAGTTCGTTTTGTTAAAACCGACTACTTACATGAATGACAGCGGTATGGCTGTAAGTGCTGCCTCTCGATATTTTGATATTGAGATGGAAGATATTCTTTTGGTATACGACGATATTGACCTCCCTCTGGGAACAATGAGATTTCGATCAGAAGGAGGAACCGGCGGCCACAAAGGCGTAGAATCCATCATTTATCATTTGCAGTCAGATGCTATGCCTCGGTTAAGACTTGGAATTGCCACAGACTCACCCATGCGACCTGCAGAACACTATGTGCTTCAACCCTTTAACGCATCTTCAAAAAAACAGGTGCCGGAAGTCATTGAACAGGCTTGTGATGGGATTGATCATTATCTGCAAAACGGAATTACTGAAACTATGAATCAATTTAATCGAAAAGGAACGGTGTAAATGAGTATCCACTTATACTGGATTATTGGAACTGGTATTGTCGGCCTGCTGTTTTCTTTCTGGAAAACCGGATGGATTCTGAAGCAGGAAGAAGGTACTGATAAAATGAAACGGATTGGTGCAAGCATTGCGGAGGGCGCAATGGCATTTCTGCGAGCAGAATATCGAGTATTGGCTGTTTTTGTCGTTGTCGTTGCTATTTTACTCGGCTGGGCAAATTTTGGAAGAGAAGGATCCAGTGCTCTGATTGCACTTTCATTCGTTACGGGCGCAGTTGCATCAGGCTTGGCAGGATTTCTGGGAATGCGCGTCGCCACTAAAGCAAACAATAGAACGACACATGCAGCAAGGACCGGATTAGCAAAAGCCTTAAATGTGGCTTTTACAGGTGGGTCTGTCATGGGGCTTAGCGTTGTGGCTCTCGGGGTTATCGGGTTAAGCGGATTATTTCTGTTTTACTCCCATCAATTTAATAATGATTATGTTCGCATCATAACGGTATTATCAGGTTTCTCTTTAGGTGCATCATCTATCGCTCTATTTGCACGTGTGGGCGGAGGCATTTATACCAAAGCTGCAGATGTAGGCGCTGATCTTGTGGGAAAAGTTGAAGCAGGAATTCCTGAGGATCATCCATTAAATCCTGCTACAATTGCAGATAACGTTGGTGATAACGTAGGCGATGTGGCTGGTATGGGTGCCGATCTTTTTGAATCTTATGTCGGCTCTATTGTAGGATCGATGGTCCTGGGAGCCTCTGTTATGGTTGCCGGGAATATGGATACCAGTTTTATTATTCTTCCCCTGATGATTGCCGGTGTGGGTATCTTGGTTTCAATTCTGGGAACTTTCATGGTGTCCGTAAAAGAAGGAGGAAATCCGCAAAAAGGGTTAAATAGGGGTGAGTTTGGTTCATCATTTATTCTCCTCATTATTATGTTCTTTATTATCACCAAAGTACTTCCATCGGATTTCACTCTTGGCGGAAATGTCTTTACCAGTTTAGGAGTATTCTGGGCAACATTGATTGGACTTCTGGCAGGATTGGGTATTGGTATGATAACGGAATATTATACTGGAACAGAGTCCCGACCTGTAAAATCCATCACTCGTCAATCTCTTACCGGCCCTGCAACAAACCTAATAGCAGGATTGGGTGTGGGCATGCAGTCTACTGCTATTCCAATTATAATTCTTGCCGCTGCTATTATGGGTGCAAATCATTTTGCAGGACTTTATGGTATTGCTATGGCAGCGCTTGGGATGCTTGCCAATACCGGCATCCAACTGGCGGTGGATGCATATGGTCCAATATCAGACAATGCAGGTGGCATCGCTGAAATGGCAAATTTACCGAAAGAAGTAAGACAACGGACTGATAAGTTGGATGCTGTGGGAAATACCACTGCTGCTATTGGTAAAGGATTTGCTATCGGTTCTGCTGCGCTCACATCTTTAGCTCTTTTTGCTGCCTTCCGTACAACTGTGGAAGCCATTAGTGGTGTTCCACTGAGTATCAATATTACAGAAGCCAGAGTGATGGCAGGTTTATTTGTAGGTGGTATGCTACCATTCCTTTTTTCCTCACTGGCAATGAATGCTGTGGGTAAAGCAGCAATGGCCATGATTGAGGAAGTCCGTCGGCAATTTAAAAGTATCCCTGAACTGGCAGCCGCATTGAAGGTAATGAAAAAATATGGAGAAGATCAGAAAATGTCTTCTGAAGATCAGAAGATTTTCGAGGCTGCAGATGGAAAAGCAGAATATGGAAAGTGTGTAGAAATATCCACGTCCTCTGCTATCCGGCAAATGCTCATGCCAGGTCTCCTAGCCATATGTACACCAGTTTTAGTTGGATTTGGATTTGGACCCGAAACACTTGGCGGTCTTCTAGCTGGGGTAACAGTAACAGGTGTGCTCATGGCAATATTTCAGTCTAACGCCGGTGGTGCTTGGGATAATGCAAAGAAATTGTTTGAAGAAGGTATCACAATAAATGGTGAAAAGTATTGTAAGGGAAGCGAGGCTCACAAAGCAGCAGTCGTCGGTGACACTGTTGGAGATCCTTTTAAAGACACATCCGGACCATCGCTGAATATTCTTATAAAGCTCATGGCTGTTGTGTCTCTGGTAATTGCACCATTAATTATAAAATAATTTAGAAGTAAGGAATAGAATATGAAATATTATGAAACGGTCGTTATCATTCATCCCGCGATTGAAGGTGGGATGTTAAAGGATAGCATTGTGGAAGTTCAAAAGCTGGTGGAACAAAAAGGCGGTGAACTGAAAAATACGGAAGTCTGGGGCAGGAAAAAACTGGCCTATCTGATCGATAAACAAAAGTATGGAACGTATACCATGCTCCAATTTATCGGTGATAAAATTAAGATCAATGAAATGAACGTGGAATTGGAACATAATCCTAATGTTCTGGCGTATATGACCATTAAAATTGATGAGACTGAAATGAGAGAACAAACCGGTGATCTGGATACTCAAATTGATGGTCAGGCTCCACAAGCAGAGGCAGAAGAAACTGTCGTTTCCAGCGAAGAGAAAACAGTTGATAAAACCCCTGAAGTTAGCGAGGATGAAACCAAAGCTATCATCAAAGAAGAAGGGGATGATCTTCCTAATGTCGATGAACCGGAAACCCCCAGCTCTGATGAATCTGAAGATTCTCAAGATAAAGAAAACTAAGGAGAGAAATTACTATGGGATTTATAAGTCAACGAAAAATATGTCCGTTCTGCGAATATCCAGAAATGATCATCAATTATAAAGAATATAAAGTTCTTCGGAAGTTTCTCACTGAACAGGGAAAGATTATCCCGGGCTTTGTTACAGGTGTATGTTCAAAGCATCAGCGCCATATTACCAGAGCCATCAAACGGTCACGGAATATTGCATTGCTGCCATTTACAACCGATTACCGTGATATTTAGGAGAGATTAAGCATGAAAATTATATTAACGGTTGATGTTGAAAACTTAGGTAAAGCTGGTGAAATTATAACAGTAAAAGATGGATATGCCAGGAATTATCTGGTTCCCAGAAAATTTGCTGAAGTCGCCAACCGGAAGAATATTGCCGCCATCGCAACTCAGATGGAACTAAATAATGTCCGCGAAGCTAAGAAGCGTGCCAATATGGAAGCACTTGTCGGCAGATTGAACAAACTAACCCTTAAATTCACATTAAAAGCGGGTGAAGAAGGTAAACTATTTGGTACAGTTACCACTCCAATGATCGCTGATGCCATTGTCGCTAAAGGGTATCCTATTGACAAAAAAGAAATTGAGGTTCCCGAAGCCATCAATCATTTGGGCTCATATTTTGTGAATGTTAAATTGGGGCATGGTTTTGGTGCCCGCGTTAAAATCAAGGTTGAAGCTGAATAATTCACCGATCTATCTGATTATCCTTCTAAAAAGTCCGTCTCTTGGCGGACTTTTTGTTTTATAGTAAAAACAAGGGGTAAACTTGTTGAATGAACAATTCAGGAAGACTTATGAAGGCGACAACACCGAAATCAATAAATAATCAGCTTGATACTGATTAGTCCTTTTGAAGCAAGGTATCACCTCTACATAAAAAGATGGATCCCTGTAACCACAAAGACTGCCACGTTCACCCCATGCACACCTAAGCATGTGCGACAGAGAACATTCAACCGATAAAGTCCCAGAGATAAGTAGAGTGTGAAAAGGAGCGCAATGATGGATAATCCAAAGATCCATGAAAAAGGTGGGACTCCTGTGAAGTAAGTGAAGGCAGTGATGAATATCAACGCCAGATAGTACCACATTCCCCAAAAGCTATTTGACTGTCCCAGTATTTTCCCGAATTTAGTGTCCACAATATCCTTGCATCGACATTTGGCCATCTGGAGTTGTGGCGGCATCCACCATACCATATCTGTGATAAATTTTTTATACACCCCGTAAAAGTAAAAAGACAGTGTCCATCCGATTCCGGCTAGTATGAATAGCAAAATGGTAGTTATTGGAGATAGATAATGGGGGATAGTCATATTTTATTGCTTTCAGATTACCGGAATTCAGCGATTTCAGAAAGTGTTTTCCGCTTGATATTGGGAACCGTCACATCTGGTACAGGGTGACCGGCTACCAGAATCAGGAACGGTTTATAATTGATAGGGACATCCAAAACGTTATTCAGAAATGCCATCGGGCTGGGTGTGTGTGTCAGGGATGCGAGTCCTGCGTGATGAAGCGCAGTGATGAGTAACCCTGTAGCGAGCCCAACTGATTCCGTGGGGTAATAACGCTTACTTTTGTTCCCGACCTTATCTAGTCCATATTTTTCTTCGAATACGACGATAAGGATAGGCGCGGTTTCCAGAAAGGGTTTGCTTGCATTGGTTCCCAGATGAGAAATGGAATCCAGCCATTCATCGGACGCTCGGTGTGAGTAAAATTCCCGTTCCTCTTTTTCAGCGCCAGCTCGGATTTGTGCTTTTACTTTGCTATCGGCTACGACGACAAATTTCCAGGGTTGCTGATTTGCACCACTGGGGGCTGTCCCTGCAGTCATCAGACAATGTTCAACAATTTTCCGGGGAACGACTTGATCTGAAAATTGCCTGATAGTCCGGCGGGTGTTCATGATATCGTAAAATGTTTTTGATCGGTTAAGCATTTCATCATCCGATGTGTGTCGGGTATGTTTGTATGGGATAAACTCTGGTTTAGTCATGACTGTCCTCTTGAAATCACGAGAAATTTATCATTGGCAGGCAGGGGAATCCAACGGGTGAATCGTTCCGTTTTGTGGAAATGAAAAATGCCCACCGAAAGGTGGGCATTGTCTGTAGCCCGTAGGAGAATCGAACTCCTGTTGCAGAGATGAAAACCCTGAGTCCTAACCACTAGACGAACGGGCCTGAAAAAGCCGAGAATATTACAGAATATCACTCACACAAACCAAAATAATTTAAAAACAAATAGCGCCATTTTGATATCAGTTCCTTTGCTTTCCGATGCCAAAACCCCACACGCTACCGGCAGATCCCAGATTTTGAAATCCCACGTCAAACACATAATTCCCTATCGGTAAACGGACACCTCCTGCAATTCCTGCTGTCAATGTACGAAAGATATCTCCCCAAGCCAGGCTTTTTTTCTCGGAGCTGGCACTGATCCACAACGCAAAACCGGAGTTCAGGTTAAATTCAGCAGCAGTAATGATCAATGGCTGCCCTGAGTTCACATTCAGATAATCCACGGATAGGGTTGCAGGCAGATGAAGAGGCTGGTAGAAACAGGAGTACCGGATTTGTCCCTCCATGGGTTCACGTCGTCCGGCATAGGTGGATAGCATCCTGCCCATATTTTCGGCGGATATTCCCACGCCCAAGCGATCATCCAGAAATCTGCTTCGAATCCCTGTATTTACAAATAATCCCGAAGATCGATACTGTTGAATGACGCTGCGTATTCCTCCCGCTGAAATTCCCCAGGACAAATGCCCGGACCAAATGGATTTATATCCTACCCGGAATACCATATCTCTGGCTGAAAATGTTTCTCCTGTAGCCGAATCGGAGAATCTTCCGAAATCCATAACTGTAACTACTGTTGATACTACACCTCTGGCAGTTTTTGAAGTATAATGTAGCTGATGACCCGTGATATCCGCGGGATATGCGAAGAATTGGCCACCAAAGGATTTTCCTTCACAATCTAACACGGCAGGATTACTGTTTAAAATTGACGTGGAGACCGCACTGGCGCCGTTGGTGAGAGATAAAGATCGTACTGAAGTGGGGGTGTCCAAGCTGTTGAACACAGATTGCCCTACCATGGGTGAGACCAGCAGCAGGATTGTCAAAAGAAAATGTCTGTTCAAAATTATCAATTGAAATAACTCATTTAACTGACTGAAAAATTATCACCATCTTCCGCAAGATTGATTCATCTTAATTAGGGAGGTCATCTTTTGATGGATACACATCGGCGGCTATTCCCAAATCCTCTAATGCCTCTTCCAATTCCCAAAGTTGGAGTTTTTTCCGATTTCGATACCGTTTATAAAAATATCCGCCAGTCACAATAAAGGGTAATATGATGAAGACAATACTGGAGATTTCCAGAAGGAACAACCAGTTATAATTCTGCCGGATGAATGCAAAATATTTTTCCTGAAAATCCAATTGATCGTCGCCGGTGACGGTATGGAATGCGGTGATGAAATCTATCATCCGGGCTTCGTTTTTTGGATTCACCGACCGATCCATTAGTTCAAAAATCAATGAGAAGACAGGTTGTCCGTAGAAATATTCCATAGCACTCACCGCTGCGGCAGATTGTCCATATGCCAGATCAACGGATCGACTCGTCTGAGTGTGCATACTGTGGAGTCTGGAGATTGGTATTAACTGATTTCGCCATTTTGCCTGAGAAATCCGTAGTTTGTGCAGAATGGAAAATTCTCCTGCGGATCGCATCGCCATTCCCTCCATCAACCATGCGGGCATAGTGGCAGAATTTTGTATCCGGTAAATGTAAATATGATTCAGTTCATGAACCACCACATCCATAAATCTGTTCATGGATATGTGAATAATCGCCGGAGATTGAAGAACGATCCGGGATGAGTTAGGCATGGCTACGGCGATGCTCCATTCAGGCGAATGTCCTCTGGTTTGGCGAATAAATTCATCGTGGGTGGCAACCAAAATCACGGAGAAATCCTTTACATTAACGGTACCAAAATCCTCTACCATTTGTTGTGCGGACTGTATAATATGTTCGGTGAGCTCCACTCTGAATTCTTCATCGCCGGTATCCATTTGAAGTGTACAGTTGCCAAGCGCAGTAGGAAAGGGTACTGCCCATAACAGGGATATCCAAATCAGCAGAGTGAAAAGAAATTTCACAGTACATTCACAGGATCAGGGATAAACTGTACTTTCACTCCCCGGTGTTGATTCTTTAACGTTCGTGCCTCAAATAACCGACTCAAATGATGCTGCAGGATCATCGGCTTTTCAATCGGCTGTTTGATGAGAATATGAAATCTCCAGAGCATCTGGATTCTTTCGATGGGTGCAGGCGCAGGACCCAACAATAAAATGCCGGGAATATTCTTCAATGTTTGTTGATATAATAATGCTATTTCTTCCACCGTCTGCCTCTTCTTACCTGTGAACAGTAATCGTGCCAGCCGTGAAAACGGCGGATATGACAACTCTTTCCTTTCCGCAAGTACCTGATTATAGAATCGGTGGATGTCTAGTCTTGACGCATTTTGGATATTTGGATCGTCAGGATTGTATGTCTGGATGACAGCCTTCCCCGGCTTTTTCCCCCTACCGGCCCTACCTGAAACCTGGTACACCAATTGGAAGATCCGCTCACCGGCACGAAAATCCGGGAATAATAATCCTGAATCGGCGTTGATGATCCCCACAAGGGTCACATTTTCAAAGTCCAATCCTTTGGCGATCATTTGAGTACCCAACAAGATATCTGCTTCGTGATTGCCGAATTTTTCAAGTAATTTATGATGAGCACCTCGAGAACGAACCGTATCCTGATCCATCCTGATCACGCGGGCATCCGGGAACAAACGTCCCGCCTCTTCTTCTACTTTTTGCGTCCCTGTCCCCGTTAATTGAATATCTTCGTCTCCACACTGGGTGCAATTAGAATGCACCGGATATGAGGATCGGCAATAATGACACATAAGTTTGTTCAAATGTTTGTGATAAGTCAAGGATACGGAACACTGATGGCATTGGGCAATTTGTCCGCATTTCATGCACTGTAGAACCATCGAATATCCCCGCCGGTTTCGGAGCAAAATGATTTGTTCTCGCCGGGTTAAACATTCCCGAACTTCGTGAATCAGCTCTGCGCTGAAAATTGTACTTTCGGAATCTTCCATCCAGTGAGCGGATTTCATATCCACCAATTTTACCTGCGGGTGTGTGGCATTTCCATATCGCTTGGTAAGTTTGAGGACGGTATATTTTTCTTTCAATCCATTGAAATAGGATTCCAGACAGGGCGTAGCGCTGGTGAGAACGACCACTGCTCCGGCGTTCTGGCCTCGTATCATAGCCACATCCCGGGCATGGTAGAACGGAGTTGAATTTTCCTGTTTGTAGGATGATTCCTGTTCTTCATCAATGATGATCAATCCCAGGTTTTCCAGTGGCGCTAAAATTGCGCTCCGGGCACCCACAACCACCGAATATTTGTTGCGCTTCAATTGTCGCCATGTCCAGCCCTTTTCTGCCCGTGTCATGGCACTGTGCCACAGTGCTACCCGATCACCAAATGCATGCCGAAACCGTTTTGCAACTTGTGGTGTCAGTGCAATTTCAGGAACCAGTACCAATACGGTTTTTCCTTCACTCACTGTCGTTTGAGCCAGTTTCAGATACACTTCGGTCTTACCACTACCGGTGACGCCGTGTACTAAGTAGGGTGAAAACAGATTGGCTAGAATGGATTGAGCAATTTGTTCATACACTTGAGTTTGTTCATCAGACAGAGATATCTCACGAGGAGTTCCGGGTGCCATAATATCGAAGGGGTCATAAATCCGGGGTTGCAGTGTCAACTTTACCCATCCCTGCTCGTTCAATTTCCGGCATACGGTCAATGGAGAGGAGGCAAAATCCTTTAGTGACGATACTCGCACCGGATCATCAACAAGCGCCAACGCCTCGAGAATTCTTTTCTGTGCCATCGCACTGTTTTTAATCTGGGGGATTCCATCAATACCCATGGGTGTGATTTGAACGAAATGATCTTCGTGTGGCTTGTATTCATTCAGGAAATTCAAAGGGATAGCGCTTTTCAAAACGCGACCGATGGGCGCCACATAATATTTGCACATCCATTCCATCGTGGACCATAATTCATCGGGGATTGTCAATGTGTCATCACTGATGGATGTAATTTCCTTGAACTCACCCGTGTAGTCAGATGTGTTCGTCGTATGAGTGACAAATCCGATACGGGAGGAATTACCCAGCTCTACCCGAACACAGACACCGGGACGAATTTTATCCCGCAGTTTCTGTGGAACCCGGTAATCAAATGTTTGAAATTGCTGAAGCGGGAATGATACACTGGCATACATAAGGATAAATTTACAGAGGGGAAGTAATTATCTGTTAACCGTTTGAAGTTGGCTGAAGCATTAGAAAAAAGCATCTTTCTCTCCTCTTCCTTCCCTGCCTTCGGTAGATCATTTTAATTTTTTCATTTTTAATTGTCAGTTATTTTCCTCCCCCTGTTTCCCACCGTCTGCAAACGGGCAGGTTTCAAATGGGGATATATTATAACTTATGATAGATCTGGTGACCGAGTGATTTCCACAGAAAATTTTATCGTGGGAAGGTGGGGGAGTATAATAAAAAGAGCTCCAATGGAGAGAAAGTTAATACATTATACAAATAATAGATTAAATATTAGTGCATCTAAATCCTCATTGTATTCTTGTATACGTATTTAGTCCTGTACACAACGGACAGATAATCCGTAGCTCCACATGTTGGTGGATCGATTGATCTGAGGTGTGAATGATAGTAATCTTCTATTCCTTGAATCGGTCCAACTACCGGTGGCTGTAGATGTCCAGTATTGACAACTGTGTCCCATACCGTGAAAAATGCCTGTGTAACTATCGCGAGATCCACTTGGAATGGTATTAAATCCGGATGCACCAAATTCTTCATTATTTTCCAATTCACCATCAGTCCAAAATTCAGCTGTCCCAGAGAGTTGGCTACCCTCATCTGTACCTCGCAACCCCAAGTTATGAGCTTCCTCATAACTCATGCCTAAGGTCATTTCTAACTCCATCCATTCTTCATCTGTAGGTACATGCCAACCTTCGGGACATATACCTCTATCATCATCTACGGCATACCAATTATACAAGAGTCCGTACACTTCTGAACAATCACCATCACAAGTTTCTAAAGAAGTATCATCAGTATTATAAGGGTATTCAGCATATGCACCTGTTTGACCAACGACAATTAAATTTACCTCTCGTATTGACTCACAGGAAAAAAACACTACTATCAATTGACATCTTTGAAGGGCTGCCTCATTAATTGCCACCTTTTTACTTCCTGATCCTAGCCGAATTTAAACATTTTTATTTCTAATTTATAAAACGCTTTCTTTTCCTTCCGTAAAGGAATGATTCCTCATATCAGTCAAGAGTAATTTTTTAAGTTGATTTTCATAAATTGTTTGTTCTTCTCTCCATAGCGCTACTCTGCGTTGAAGAGTACGCAATTGACTCATATTAAAGTTAAGTGAGTCTCTTTTTACAAGTTCCTCAAGTAAAAATTTTGCAGTCTGTTCAGGGTGTAATTCAAGTTTTAGTTTTATACTACCCCAAACATCATCAAAAGCATCTTCACGAGTACGCCACGTCCTCGGCATTGATCTACCGTCAGGTTTGTTACCGCCGGGGAAGAGTTTTACCTTTGGTATCTCCATTAATGATTCACTTTTTGTTTTTTGTACAAATGATTTTTTCGGAGGTGCTGGTTCAACTTTTTCCATTGGCATCCAGCCATATTCAAATAAATCTTCCTGTGATTCCTCAAGACGCTTCAGCAGCCAGATTGGATCTAGATCAAGGTACTGCAATTTCAAATTGGCTTTGACAGAATCTGATATGGATTCATTCATCAAGATTCTCTGATATGGGGTTTTTGCAGAGTGGTATACTTTCGTTACTTTTGCTCCTTGTCTGCTTTTTGATGCAAGTTTCATTGATGGCTGGAAAAAATTGATGTAATTACGCAAATACCGGTAAAGCTTGCCCATTGATATCCATGCCAGTCGTCCTTCAAAACGATCATAACCTACCAGTCGTCGTACGACGGAACCGTTTTTTTCCTCCACATGGGCTTGGTCATTCTTGCGATATGCCCTTGATCGGGTAAATGTAATTTTATTGTCTTCACAGTAGTCGAGAACATCATAATTGATAAATTCCATTCCGTTATCTGTGTCTAATCCCAATAATGAAAATGGAATCAGACGTTTTACAATATTTAGCCCTGCAATCACATCTGATCCGCATTTGCGTAATAGCGGAATCAGTTCCACCCAGCCAGTAGCTATATCTACAAAAGTAAGTGTATTCAAATATTGACCACTAATATCACCACCGCAATGAGCAACCGTATCAATTTCGAAGAATCCCGGGGTAACATCATCCCAATCTGAAAATGTTCTCACCTTTATTTGATGCTTTAGCAGATTGCCGTGCTTTGTTGCACTTGGGGATTTTCCAATACGTTGTCGCTCGGGCTGCAGTATCCTATCTACCGTTGCGGGACTGATATTTAATAGTTTCCCCTTCACCTCCTTGGTTAACCGTAAATGTCCATGTCTTTCAAGACTATCAATAAAATCCGGTAAGAAGGGAACTAATCGTTTTGAGCAAATTTGATTTGCTGAGTACCATATCGACATCAAGGCATTTTTTGCCTGGTCATCGTATATTCTTGGAATTGGTAATTTATTCGTTGGGAATGTATCTCTTTCCTCGGTGGACTTATTTAAGAGACGAGTTGCATATTTTCTTTCATAACTAGTGGCAGCAACTAGTCCATCCAGAATCTTCATTTTATCAGTCCACTGTGCTGACTGATATTGTGGTCTCATTACTTCAACCAATTCCAATCTTGCCTTGCGACTTATTGTCTTGGTATTTTTTATATTGCCCATCGAAACACTCCTTTTTTGTTATATTAGTGTCTTTTCCTGTGAGGCAACAACCCTTAAATAGTGTCTTTTTAAATGAGTCAATGCGTAGGGAATTATAATTGTCGTTAATCACCTGTTGCTGTAATTTCAAGATAACCCCACTCCTCATCGATGAATCCGGTAGGAATTTCGTCTCCATTTAGATAGTGTGTAACGTTTAAGTTTTCCGCCATCCATCTCTGTTCACCAATCAGAAGTGATGTAAAAATATTTCCATCAATATCAAAATATTCACATGTCATATCATCCAACACCGCATCCGGATCAAGATTGTTTGAATAAGGATCGGTACAACCAACACAGTCATTGTACAAAATACAATGAACAATAATGATGATATCGATTATATCTAATGAGTTATCTCCGGATAGATCTGCTATTTCTAACTCTTCGTCAGTAGGATCATATTCATCCATAATCCAATTCAAAATAATTAATATGTCAAAGATATTTGTCTGATTATCCCCATTCACATCACCAGGGATTGGATTTCGAATAGTCGAAAATAAGATTGATATTAAAAATATGATGATTATAGGTTTCATATGGTTTGGAAGTTAGTGAAAATATTGAGTTTCAAGTAAGAACTTTTGATGTCACCGTCGTTGTTTACGTCGCCCAGTTGGTCCCGGGGGGTGGCAAATAAAATTAGGCATAGGAGTACCGGCAGGCATAAATTGAAAATATGTCTATAGAAAGGAAATATTTTGGATTGTTTGAAGATCAAATTCTCTTAAACTTTCTTATGTTGTAAGGTAAGTTTACAGATAAATATGGATTTATACAAATATATCGAGTTACCATTGGGAAAATCGAAAACCTCCAAACCCCGTCAACACCTTTTAGATGAAATATCTAATAAAAAATGCACTCATGGTAAGAGTGCAATCCGTGTAAAGAAAAGACTGGAGTCCATCCTCTGCGTGGATGGTGGAACAATCTAATTTTTTACATCCCCCTTAAAAAAGGCCTGCCCAGTCGCAGACGGGGGAACATGGGGGTTGTCCCAGATCATGCATCTGAAGATAATTAATATTTTGGACAGCCCATCAGGAATCAGTATCATTATTCGCCGGTTTAATAATCCGGTAAAGTGAACTGTATCGAAATGTGGTATCCCGAGCCAGTCGAGGGGCTCACTATGACACTTCCCGACTTCGCTCGCAGCAAGACTGCCAAATGCCACTGCTACCGCTCACTGCGAGTTTACTTCTCTGCCCGCCGCAGGCCTACCGCGGGTAGACAGGCTGGATATTAGATTTTCAGCGTTCCTGATACCTTCAATATTCGGTAAACTTACAGATGTATTTTTTAGGAAATCTGCGGGATTCCTTCAACGGCAAATGGTTGTCGCTGGCAGGTCAGGGAACTTCCTGTGGTTTTGGACGAATAACGGATCATCTGTCGCTGGCGAATTGCGATAGAGGTATGATTCAAACATAACATTTATAAATAAAAACTGGATTTCAACTTGAACAGTCATTACACTAAATATAATCGTATCCTTGCGGGGGTCGTATTTTTCATTTCATTTATCGTTTATCTAATCACAATGGCACCAACCACTTCTTTCTGGGATTGTGGTGAATTTGTCGCCACTTCAGTTATTATGGGTGTTCCTCATCCTCCTGGCAGTCCACTGTTTTTGCTGTTGGGGAATGTATTTTCGCAACTCCCATTTTTTAGCGATGTGGGTGCGAGAGTTAATCTCATTTCTCCAATTGTCAGTGCGCTTGCGGTTTTGCTCCTATACCTGATTATCGTTCAATTGGTTGAAGAATGGCGAAAACCTGTTCAGACTAGCACGGATGCCTTTATTGCTTTTGGTGGTGCGTTTATTGGCGCGTTGACTTTCGCATTTACTGACTCGCACTGGTTCAATGCAGTAGAAGCCGAAGTGTATGCCATGTCTACGTTTTTCACGGCGATCATTGTATGGCTCATTCTGAAATGGGCGCAAAACACCGGAAAGCCAGGAAATGTCCGCTACATCCTTTTAATTGCGTATTGTGTGGGGATGGCAATCGGAATTCATCTACTGAACTTATTGGCATTTCCATTTATTGCCTTGATCATTTACTACAAAAAATACCGTTTCGCTCCGTTGAGTTTTGTGGGAGTTGTCATTGTCACCGGTTTGGCATTTGCAATCGTATATCTTGGGGTGATCAAGGGGATCCCAAATCTTCTCCATAAAACGGGACTAAGTTTTACCATTCTGACTTTGCTTGGGGTATTCGTCGCTACTGGTTTATTTATTCGATTTAAAAAACCGATTCCCGCCACATTATTTGCCAGCCTTGCGCTGATTTTGGTGGGTTATTCCACGTATACAACCATATTTATCCGCGCGAAGCAAAATCCCACCATCAACGAAAATGCCCCAGACTCTATCGAAGGTGCCATTTCATACCTTAATCGGGAGCAATATGGTGATTGGGATATCTTTAACCGGAAATCCACACTTCAACGCGCAGAAAATGCGTACTGGAAACGATACACAAACAATCCCAACAATCCAAAACCCGCAGAAATTCGTTCCTTTATTTGGAATTATCAGGTGAAGGAAATGTACCTTCGTTATTTTGCTTGGCAATTCATTGGACGTGGCGATATGGACTGGCCGGTGAAGAACCTGAAAGGGAAACTGATCCGCTATAAAGAAGGGATAAATCCAACCCGATATTTGATACCGCTTCCATTTATACTCGGGTTACTGGGGATGGGGCATCACTTCAAAAAAGACTGGAGACGAGCGCTGGGGATACTGGCGCTATTCATCACAACAGGTCTGCTTATCATCCTGTATCTGAATCAATATGATCCTCAGCCCAGAGAACGGGATTACTCATACGTTGGGAGTTTCTTTGCCTTTTCCATTTGGATCGGTATTGGCATCACCGGACTATTAGAAGTAATTCATGGATTTTTCAAAAAGACCGGATCCTCCAGAGCAGTTATATCCGCCACTCTCATTGCCTTGTTTATTCTTATGCCGGTGAACATGATGGCGAAAGATTTTAGAGAACATAATCGGTCAGGGAATTTTGTAGCCTGGGATTATGCCTATAATATGTTGAATTCCTGTGAACCCGATGCGATCATCTTTACCAATGGTGATAATGACACCTTCCCGCTGTGGTATTTGCAGGAAGTGATGGGTGTCCGAAAGGATATCCGAGTGGTGAATCTCAGCTTGTTGAACACGCCTTGGTATATCCGGCAACTCCGGGATGATCCGCCAACGATCCCCATTAAGATGGATGACAGGTCTATTGATAATATCACGCCAATTGGGTGGGAAACAAAAGAGGCGACGATGTTTGGACCTGACGGGGCTTCTGACACCCTTAAATGGGAAATCTCTCCCACCTACGCAGGACAATATCTGAGGGTCCAAGACCTGATGGTTTACCGTATAGTGCTAGATGTAAAATGGAAACGCCCAGTGTATTTTGCGGTCACTGTTTCTCCAGAAAACCAGTTGGGTCTTGATAGTTATCTTCAGATGGAAGGGTTGGTGTATCGGGTAACAGCCGTTGAAAATTCGGATATCAATTATGACCGGATGCTACAGAATATCACCCAAACCAGCAACATGGATAAGCTCATTATTACTGCAGAAGATTACGTTGCACACATGGCGACAAACGATGGTGTGTACCGGTACCGGAATCTGAATAACCCGGAAGTCTATTATAATTCCAATATTCAACGCTTGATACAAAATTACCGATCGGGTTTTCTCCGACTTGCTTTAGATGACGTGTACTCTGCTGATTCATCCAAAAAGGAAAACGCGTACCGGATTCTCAAAGACATGGATTCGTACTTTCCATCGGACGTTCTCCCCTATAATAATTCAGATCTGGAACTTCAGATCGCCCGTCTGTACAATAGCGCCGGGGATGAAAAAGAATTCCGCTTGCGGCTGGCACAAATTGAACTGGCAAAAGATCTGTCTCTGAATACGGAGTACTACATTGGTCAGATTTATCTGAACACATTGGAGGATTATCCTTCGGCGATCCGGGTTTTTAATAAATTACACAGTCGTCCAGAGTTTGCAGATATTCCCGAAGTTATGGAAGGATTGGTGCAAGCCTATTCACGTAACGGACAGGTTGATGACGCACTCTCAATTCTGGAAAATTGGGTAATTATGCATCCAGAGGACTTAGAAGCCAAAGAAATGTTGAACTATTTAAAGAAAGAACCGTCATAGACAATCCTCTCGTTTCTGTTGTCATTCCTCATTATAACGGCGTGGATATCCTCACCGGGTGCCTGGATTCACTTCGTAAGGCGACATATGAACCATTAGAGATCATTGTTGTGGATAACGGATCTGCTGACGATAGTGTCGCCGTTGTAAAAGAACAATATCCCGAAATCAGGCTGTTAGAACTCCCTGAAAATCTAGGGTTCGCCGGTGGGTGCAACCACGGAGTGGAGTGTTCCACGGGAACGTATGTCCTCATTTTAAACAATGATACAACTCACGAACCGGGCTGGATCGAACCTTTAGTCCGAATGTTGGAATCTGATAAACAGATATCAGCCGTACAGCCGAAAATTCTCAACTCTCATCACCGGGATACATTCGATTATGCCGGCGCGTCCGGTGGATACATGGATATGTTCTGCTTTCCGTTCACCCGTGGACGGATTTTCGATGAACTGGAAAAAGACACCGGGCAATATGATGACTCGGTTGAGGTCTTCTGGGCGTCCGGGACTGCCTTCCTCACCCGGCGGTCGTTATTTCTCGAAACAGACGGATTTGACAAAGACCTCTTTGCCCATATGGAAGAAATCGATTACCACTGGAAATGCCGACTGATGGGCTATCGGGTGATGGTTGAACCATCATCAGTTATATTTCATTTGGGCGGCGCCACACTGGCATATGCATCTCCTCATAAAACATACCTGAACCACCGGAATAGCATGTTGCTTCTGCTGACCAATTACGAAGCGATGAACGCGATTTTTCTGGGAATTCCCCGTCTTTTCATGGAAATCATCTCGATAATACGTGATGCATTCACCGGACGGATGGATCATTCAGGTGCACAGATAAAAGCGTTTTGGTGGTTGTGCACTCATTTTGAGGTAATCCAACAGCGGAGAGATCAAATAAAGAAGCTGAGAAAGATCAGTGATACGGAACTAATGAAAAACCTGTACCGCCGAAGCCTTGTGTTTGACTATTTCATTTTAGATGCCCGCACATTTACGCATCTCATATTCCTCACAGCCAAATAGCAAATGGCGCTTCGCGTTGACCATATCATTGTTTCAGTACGTGATCTTGAAAACGCCATATCTGAATTCACAAAAAAGGGATTCGCTGTTTCTCCCGGTGGTTCACACAAAGGTGGAATAACCCACAATGCTCTCATTCATTTTCAAGATCACACGTTTATGGAATTAATTTCATTTACGTCTGGGATGAAATCGATGTTCGTCCGGTTCTTATGCAGTAGTGGAATCCTCAAATATTTTAGATGGATTCCCCGTATCAGATCAGCCTATCGGATTCTGGAGCGTATGTCCAAGGAAAATGAAGGAATGATTGATTTGTGTATGGTCTCGGATTCATTTCCAAATGACTTGAACGCGATGATGGAAGAAGGTCTGAGCATGGCATCGGCAGTAGAATTCCACCGAACGCTATCTGACGGGACTAAGATTTCATGGCAAATGGGGATGCCGGATTTTCACCTGTTACCGTTCTTTCGATCAGAATACCTGCCTGTTCAATCTGTACCCGAAGAGATGACTCAACACCCAAACGGAATCGTTGGTCTGGATCGGATCATTGTCTTTACGGAAAATCCGAAAAAGACGGCGGAACATTATCAGGCATTTTTAAGAATATCACCCGACGTTCAAGTAGGTGAAAATCAGAAAATAGTATCTTTTTCCACAACCCCGGCAGAAATCCATATTGTCTCACCACCTCCTGAAGACCTGAAGCAAACCAATGATGGTGTCGGGTTATTTGCAGTAAAATTCAGAGAAATATCAGAAAATAATTAAGTCGTAAAAATTATCAGTTGTACTGGTATCGATCTTTGAATGGACCTTGGATTACCGATCAATCCATCAAAATAAGATCTATCATGATGACGATATCAGCTACATCTAACGTGAAATCTAAATTCATATCACCACACTCACACTGTCCGACGTCGAGTGTTTCCAAAATACATCCAACGATATTCACCACATCAATGACATCCAATGTACAGCTTGCATCCACATCTCCCAAAAGAGGACAGTCATCAACCTGGTTAAATTCCAAAACATAGTTCCATACCGTCAGTCGCGGAATGCATTGACCCCCAAAATTGAATACGATCCGTCCATCCGTTCCGTCAAAATCATGATCACTATCATCTAAAAGATAAACGGGATCACCTGTTTCGTTGAACATGTATGCGTTATATGTGGAAAAATTTCCCCATTGGGAGTACTCTTCATCCATAATATAAAAGTCATTGGCAACTGAAACTTCTGAGATACATTCCGTTGGAAGGAGACTACTGACATCTCCCAAAATGGCATAATTTAAACCGCACTCCTCCGTCGTGTATGTGGCGGTGAGATACGGAAGGGCAAACATATCGTAAAACTCTCCGTCATAAATGCCAACCTGAGATACGATTCCATCTGCACTATGAACTTCAAAAGTGAGTGTATTACAGGATTGCTGAGACACAAATGCACCTACGAAAGTGGAGGAATCGGGTATACCATCGCCGGTAATATCAACGTAGGTGAGCGAATCTGGGAGATTTCCCAATACTTCTGAGCCTTCAATTGAAATTAATCCGGTAATAAAATCAAAATTATAAGTAAAATCCTCTGATATTGGTAGAAGTATTGGAGTCCAAATACATTGTTGATAATTCTGTGAAGTAAAAAATGGAATTGCATACAAATGTCCGGTACCGTCCTCATAGAAATCAATGTTAAAAAATATGCCTACTGCATACAGTTCTTCCTGGGTTAATGGTCCGAATGAAGTTTCATGAATAATTTCCCAAGCTTCAATTGTATCGACAACAACCGTAATATCAAGGTCATGAATATCAGTCACAGTGAGAAGGGTTGCTTCTCTTGCAAAGTAAGTAAAATGCATAATCTCGAGTGAATTTATTTCATAGCTCCCAGTGATATCCTGCGCTAATAAAGTTGACATGAGGAGAGGGGTAAATAAAAGAATAAGTACATTTTTCATTGTATTTCCTTCCTTTTTTAATACAGATAAATTTTATACCATGAATTTAAGCTACTCAGCAACTATTCGGAGATAGTTTTTTCTAATATTATATTTTGCGCTGTAAACTCTCATTGCGCTCATGGAAATAACGCGCCCCAAGAATTACTCTCAATGGTATTAGTGGTTCTTGGTTTTATCAGCCAATTCTATCGTTCCACTCCAAAATCGATTGCATCGATTGAAAGCGATACTATCGCAAGTCTGTTGTTAATGTGTGTTAGAAGATAGCCTATCGAATCAGAATCAGCTCATATCGTATCGTTTGTTCCCCAAACTTACCATAAACATCATTTTAACTCTTTTAGGAAAATTTGAATATTCTACCTATACTCCGTAATATTGATTTACACTATCAGGAGGATATTTAACAATTGAATAATATCTACCACCGTCTTCGCTTAAGTTATCGGTTTATAATCACCGGGTTTCTCCTTCTGATTGTCAGCCTCATCTTGTTTGCCAATACCCGTGATCAATTGGGAGACGTAAACAACGACGGAATTGTCAACGTCCTCGACATTGTACGAATTGTGAATATCATTCTGGGAAACGACCCTCCCCCCACAGACTACGAACTCTGGGCTGGTGATGTAAATGCAGATGAGACCGTCAATGTACAGGATATTGTCATTATCGTCACCATCATTATGCACACTTATGAATGCCCGGATTTATACTCCCCCTGTTCAGATAATCTTTCTCTTTGCTGTATGGATACAACTTCACACCAATTTTCGTGGACAATAGATACTTTAGGCAATAATGGATCTTATATCAATGATGTTGAAATTGTCAATGAGAATGATATCTGGGTAGTCGGTGAATTTGTCACAGACAGCGGTGCTTATAATGGGGCAAGATGGAATGGTGAGGAATGGGAGTTTAAGGGTATTTATAGTAACACCGCCGAATTATATAGCATTAAGTATTTCGATTTAAATGATATTTGGGTAACTACATCTGGTTTTCCAATCCATTGGGATGGGACTGAATGGACACTATATCATCTCCAAAACATGGGTATAAATGTAAGCGCAGGATTTGGTATTTGGGGGACTTCCTCTTCCAATATGTATTTTGTCGGTTATCAAGGTTCCATCGTCCACTATGATGGTGAGAATTTTGAACAGATGGAAAGCGGTACTGATATCAATCTGCAATATATTAGTGGCACTCCAGATGGTGAACATATGTTTTTCACTGGATATAATTTGGTTGATGGAGCTAGATCAATTGCACTTGAATATGAAGATGGAGGCTGGGATACTTTGTATTATAGTCAATCTTATCTTCCAGACTCTGATTCTGAAGGAATGGTATTGGGTAATTATGTTTTGGCGGATACGGTTTATTTCACCACAGTTGAAGCGATTTGGAAATATAATTATTTGACCGGAGAGTCAACAATTGTTCCTGGTGATGTTTTTGGTATGGACTTATACGCATTTTCTCAAATAATCGTAGTTAATCACAATGATATATTTGCTAAAGACGGGGGTTATTCATTGCTCCATTTTAACGGACAATCCTGGAATATTAATACTTCTGTAAATGAATATTTAGGGTGGTTTGGTTTATATGGAGGGCGGGAAGCTTTTGACGTAGAAGATGGGTTGCTTGTCATGGTGGGTTGTTATGATTGCTGGTATGGGCGAGGAGTTGTTGTACGAAGTGTAAGGGACTAAATTAAGTGATAACCTTTGATACTTTGTATCAAACTTTAGTAGTGTGAGTTTGAGTCAAATGTGGTTTGCAAGAAAAAGATTTGACACCGATCCTTTTCCGCCGCTCATGGAAATAACGCGCCCCAAGAATTACTCTCAATGGTATTAGTGGTTCTTGGTTGCATCAGCCAATTCTATCGTTCCACCCCATAAAACGGTACTATTGTGGGTCTCTTTTTTTTCTTCGGTTATAATGTGTGTTTGAAGACAGATTATCGAATCAGAATCAGCTCATATCGTATCAAAACATTCGAATACCTTTCATTTTGTCAACCGGGTAAATCGCAGTAATTTTCATCTCTATGTTGAAAAAGATTTTAGTAGCGAACAGAGGCGAAATTGCCGTGCGGATCATTCGTTCCTGCCAAGAGATGGGTATCGAAACCGTGGCGGTGTTTTCTGATGCAGACAGAACCGCTCCCCATGTTTTGAAAGCCGATGAGGCATATCCCATTGGTCCCTCGCCATCTGCACAATCGTATTTGAATGTCCCCCGTATTTTAGAGGTTATCTCGATTTCTGGTGCCGATGCAGTCCATCCCGGTTACGGATTTCTCTCTGAAAACACCGGATTTGCCAATGCCGTTATTTCAGCAGGAATCACATGGATCGGTCCGCCCCCGGATGTCATCACTACTATGGGTGATAAAATGGCAGCGCGAACATTGGCGGTTCAAGTTGGCGCTCCCATCGTCCCCGGAACCACCGAGCCCATCGAAGGACTCGCCGAAGCAGAGAGTGTTGCTGAAAAGATCGGCTACCCAATTCTCATCAAAGCCGCAGGCGGAGGTGGTGGAAAAGGGATGCGCATCGTTCACGATACCGAGGGACTCCCTTCTGCCATAGAGCGAGCGCGATCTGAAGCAGGCAAAGCATTTTCAGACAGCCGTATTTACATGGAAAAATATTTAGAAGAGCCCCACCACATTGAAATGCAGGTTTTCGCCGATCAACACGGCAATGTTGTCTGTTTTGGCGAACGTGAATGTTCAGTTCAGCGGCGGTATCAAAAGATCATTGAAGAGACGCCCTCGCCTTTTATCGATGAAACGCTGCGAAAATCATTACAGAAAACCGCTCTGGAAATCACCCGTGCGTGCCAGTATCAAGGCGCGGGAACCATAGAGTTTCTCGTTGATAAACATAAAAACTTCTATTTTTTGGAGATGAATACCCGTCTGCAGGTTGAGCATCCCGTCACCGAAATGGTAAACGGCATTGACCTGGTAAAAGAACAAATTCGGGTGGCAAACGGAGATACATTGTCCGTTGAACAAAAAGATATTTCTCCAACTGGACATGCTATTGAATGCAGGATCTACGCAGAAGATGGATTCCATAAATTTACTCCGTCTGTGGGAACGATCAACAGATTGGATATCCCCGGTGGACTCGGCGTTCGGTTTGATGATGGCGTCCATGCGGGGCAGGTAATTACCCCGTATTACGATCCTCTGTTGGGTAAACTCATCACATGGGGGCGAGATCGGGACGAGGCCCTGATCAGAATGGTTCGTGCATTATCAGAATTTCATATCTGCGGGATTGAGACTACTATCCCCTTTTGTTTGGAATTTATCCGCCATCATTCTTTCAGTACGGGTCAGTATTGTACGCATACTTTAGAAGAAATCTTCGATGATGTGATTGCGTGTATGACCTTGCAGGATACGGACAAACAGATTGCCGGAAGCATTGCAGCCATCCTACAACAACAGAAAACCGTTAAAACGGTTCAAGCACCTGCATCAACACCCTCAAACTGGCTAACCACTGGTCGGAAAGAGAACCTTCGATGAAGATGGTGACAGTCATTGATGGCCACGAATTTGAATTCCACATCCAGCAGAACCATCAAGAATTACGTATCGAGTATGACGGAAATCAGGTCATGGCAGATTGTGTGCCGCTCTCCAATGGGTCATTTTCGGTGTTGCTCAACGGTAAATCCTACCTTATCAAATTGTATGCGAACGATGGCAGTGTGGAGGTGACGGTAGGTCAGCAAAAGCAAATCATCCAGATTAAAGATGAGACACACCTGCTGTTGGAAAAATATGGATTTAAATCCCATGAATTAAATCATGTGGGGGAAATACATGTGCCTATCCCCGGATTGCTCACCCATATATTTGTGAAACCAGGTGACAAGGTGGAAAAAGGTGAGAAATTGGCTATTTTGGAAGCGATGAAGATGGAAAACGAAATCAGTGCTCCCGTTGCGGGGATGGTTAAAAAATGCCATATCTCTGAAGGAACGGCTGTAGATAAAGGCGAACTAATTATGGAATTGGATATCTAAAATTTTAAATTTGACGATAACCCTGTGAGGGTTAAACAATAAATATTAGGAGAATTATAAGTTTATGAGCAATGTGAATAAATGGCTCTGGGGTGGATTAGGTTGGGCGTTCTTTGGACCTATCGGAGGAATACTCGGTTATTTTGTAGCGTCAAACATGGATAAAAACGAGCAATCCATGTTTAGCAGCAACCGTTCGTCAACTGGTGGAACACAGACCAAGGCTGGCGATTTTGGGCTGTCATTACTGGTGCTTTTCGGCGCTGTGATGAAAGCAGATGGCCAGGTTCTGAAATCAGAACTCGACTTTGTGAAGCAATTTTTTGTCCGACAATTCGGAGCCAAATACGCACAGGAAAGAATGCTGCTGTTTAAGGACATCCTAGAGCAGGAATATCCGCTCCGGGATGTGTGTGTGCAGATCAAACGAAACATGGATCACCCCGCTCGATTGCAGATGATCCATATCCTTTTTGGTTTATCTCAGGCTGATGGCCGGGTCCATCCGAAAGAAATTGAGATGATCCAGGATATTTCAAGGCATCTCGGTATCAGTCAACTGGATTTTGATTCCATCAAAGCCATGTTTGTAAAAGTCACGGATTCTTACTACAAGATATTGGAAACAGAATCCTCTGCCACAAATGATGAGGTCAAGAAAGCCTACCGGAAAATGGCGACTAAATATCACCCCGATAAAGTGACTCATTTGGGGGATGATTTTCAAAAATTCGCCGAGGAAAAATTTAAAAAAGTGAACGAAGCTTATCAACAGGTTAAAAAAGAAAGAGGACTGGTTTAGGCTCTCTTCCGTCCTCAGGGCGTCGAATAAATTCTGGTTAACATGACAAAAAAAACCAATTCAGAAATCCCGTTAAAACCATTTTACGGTCCACCGGAAGGTGAACAACCGGGTGAATTTCCATTCACTCACGGCGTGTATCCCAATATGTATTCAGGTCGATTGTGGACCATGCGACAGTATGCGGGTTTCGCTTCAGCCGAAGAAAGTAACCGAAGATATCGATATCTGCTGGAACAGGGTGTGATGGGACTATCAGTTGCCTTCGACCTGCCTACACAAACCGGTTACGATTCAGACCATGACATGTCCGATGGCGAAGTAGGTAAAGTAGGAGTCCCTATTTCATCTCTGGCAGATTTGGAAGTCCTTCTGCAGGGAATCCCCTTGGACAAAGCATCTATTTCCATGACGATTAATTCAACAGCGGCTATCCTGTTAGCTATGATTATCGCATTGGCGGACAAGGTTTCAGTTCCCAGAGAAAATCTTCGGGGAACCATCCAAAACGACATCCTCAAAGAGTACATTGCCCGGGGGACATTTATATTTCCACCCAAACCCAGCATGCGGCTCATCACGGATGTGTTCGAATTCTGTGGGAAAGAACTCCCACGATGGAATACCATTTCTATTTCGGGATATCATATTCGTGAAGCGGGATCTACTGCTGTGCAGGAAATTGCCTTCACGCTGGCAAATGGGATTGCCTACGTAAAAGCAGCAATCGATGTAGGATTGGATGTAAATGCGTTCGGGAAACGATTAAGTTTCTTTTTCAACAGCCATAATCACTTTTTTGAGGAAATTGCAAAATTCCGTACAGCTCGCCGAATGTGGGCAAATATCATGAAAGAACGGTTTGGTGCTACAGACCCACAAGCGATGGCATGCAGGTTCCATACGCAAACCGCTGGTTCTACACTCACCGCTCAACAGATTGACAATAATGTGGTAAGGACAACGCTTCAAGCCACTGCTGCCGTACTGGGTGGAACGCAATCTTTACACACCAATTCCCGGGATGAAGCCCTCGCACTCCCCACAGAAGATTCCGTCCGATTGGCACTTCGTACACAACAGATCATCGCCTTTGAATCAGGTATCCCCGATGTAGTAGACCCTTTGGCAGGATCGTATTTTATTGAATCCCTGTGCGATGAACTGGAAACACAGGCAGAGGAGCTGATCCGGAAAATTGACGACTTGGGTGGAGCGGTTGCTGCCATCGAACAACATTTTCCACAGGAGGAAATTTCTCAAAGTGCATTTACGTACCAGATGGCAATCGATGCTCGTGAGAAAATTGTGGTGGGGGTTAATCAATTCACTGATGAAGGAGGAATTTCGCCTCCGCTACAACCCATCGATCCAAAAGCAGTAGAATCCCAATTAGAACGCCTTACCGATGTCCGTAAAAGCAGGGACAACGCCAAAGTGAACGCCTGTCTGGAACATTTATATCATGCCGCCCGGAGTGAATCTCAAAACCTGATGCCATTCATCATTGATGCAGTAAAGCAATACGCAACGCTAGGCGAGATCACTGACACATTAAAAAAAGTATTCGGAGAATACACAGGATGACAACAGCACAAAAATGCATCCCACAAAATCATCAGAGTATTCCGTCATGTTTCTAACGAAACGATTTCAGGATCATTTGCAAACATCGTATCTGGGGCATGACTTTCATTATTACCCAATCACAGAATCCACAAACTCAGATGCTTGGAATTTGGTTGAAGATCAATTTTCAAATGGAATGGTCGTGCTCGCAGGTCACCAAAAAAAGGGACGAGGCAGGCATGGCGCTCCATGGCGTTCTTCACCCGACTCCAGTCTAACATTTTCGATTGTTTATTCCATTTCCATACCGCCAGAAAAATTGGGACTACTTTCCCTGCTATCGGGAGTTTCAGTTGTCACTGCAGCGAAAAATTTTATAGAAACACCGATGCAATTAAAATGGCCCAACGACATCATGGCCAGAGGGAAAAAGGCAGGAGGAATCCTTGTCGAAACCCGCAGAAAGGGTTCAGAATATCTTATCGTGGTTGGAATGGGTTTGAATGTAAACGAGAGACAGGAAGAGATGCCCAAGGATCTGGAAACAATCGCTACATCCTTGTTTATTGAATCTGGAGTGAAAATTCAACGCGAAGACTTTCTGGCTGAAATTCTGGTAAAATACGAGTACTATCTAAACAATTTGAAACAAGTGATCCCACAATGGAATATTTTTTGTACACATTATAACGATATCATTACTTTCCATCAGGGGAGTGAAATTATCGAGGGTAAGTTCGTAGGAGTCAATGAAAACGGCTATGCAATCATTGAGCAGGATGGAATCACCCGCACGTATTCAGGAGGCAGACTTTTGTAATGAAGTTACTTGTGATTGATCTTGGCAATACCAACGTTGTGTGCGCCGTATTTGATGGTGAACAAATAGTCCATCGCATACGAGTAAAATCAGATCGGAATTTCTGGAGTTTTTTCCAATCCCTCGAGGAGTTTGCTCCTGACGCAGCCATTATCAGTTCAGTTGTACCCGAGTTAGGGATTATTTATTTTGAAGCCTGTAAAAATCTATTTCATCTGACACCGGAATTTATTACTGTCGAAAACGCTGGTGTAAAAACAGATGTCCCGGGGGCGAAAGAGATTGGTGCTGACCGGCTATGTAATGTTGCCGCAGCCATAAAAGATTATGATCTGCCCGCAGTGGTTGTGGATTTTGGTACCGCCACTACATATGACGTGATTGATAAAAATGGCGTTTTTATTGGCGGTGCTATTGCACCGGGTATCGATGTCTCCGCCCGAAATTTATTTGAATCTGCTGCTCTACTCAGAGACGCCGCGTTCCAATTTCCAAAATCAGCCATCGCCCGGGACACGGTGACCAATTTGCAATCCGGGATTATGTTCGGTGCCGTGGATGCCGTCCAAGGAATGATCTCCCGAATCCACGCTGAAATGAAAACCAGCGATCTTTCTGTTATTCTTACCGGTGGATTTAGTTCTGTGATATCCCCGGGATTAACGATCCCACACACTCTGGAACCAGACCTCACGCTCACCGGGATGCGGCTCATTTACCAGCGGTTGTCTAAAAAATAATGTAACCCCTTCTGGCTCCATCCATCAAAGAAACAAAACTTTAAGGAGTCATCTTGTTTAACCTGTTTAAAAATAAAGAAAAAAAGACGGTAACCTTTACCGATGAAAATTGGGATACGCTGATCACCCAGAGCGAGGGAGTCGTCATGGTAGATATCTGGGCACCTTGGTGCGGTCCGTGCAAAATTATCGGACCCATTGTAGAAGAACTCGCAGAAGAATATGATAGCAGAGCCGTAATTGGTAAATTGAATTCTGATGATAACCAAAAGTCGCGTGAATTAGGTATCCGAAGTATCCCCACATTATTGTTTTTTAAAAATGGAAAACGAGTGGATCAGATCGTCGGCGCTCAACCGATGAACGCGATACGAGAGAAACTAGATAAATTGATTGGTAAGTAGAATTATCCAGTCATTAGAGACTAGACGAATAGATCGTTTTACCTAGAATCCGATGGAGCAAAACTTTTATAGCACTCATCATCATTTTCCCCGTGACTCTATCCTTCTTTTTCCATCCAATTCATGAGGCGCAGGGTATAATTTATGCCCCATGAAACACGACGAATCATCACTGATCGAACAAGCAAAAACCGGTGACCGCACCGCATTGACTGAACTGGTAAACATGTATTCCCCCCGGATCTACAATCTAGGGCTGCGAATGATGCGAAACGAAAAAGATGCGGAAGATATTCTGCAGGATACGTTTTTAGTGATGATCCGAAAATTGGATACATTTGAAGGCAGATCTTCTTTGTATACTTGGCTATACCGGGTGGCAATGAATCTGTCACTGGAAAAATTAAAGGATAAACATCGAACCCAAATCAGCACGTCTTTGGATGACCCTGACTACGAGGGTATGGCAGACATTCAGCCAATACAATTCCCTGATTTCACCGAAGATAAATTATCTGATGCTCAGTTCAGAACCTATCTTGAACAGGCGATGGTAGAATTGAACGATAAATTGAAAGCAGTTTTCATCCTTCGGGATATTGAAGGTAATTCAGTTTCGGATACTGCAAAAATACTCAATTTGACAGAGTCAAATGTGAAGGTCCGCTTGATGCGGGCACGGTTATTTTTACGGGATCGTTTGACCCAAATATTTAAATTGGAGGGTTGGGCATGAGTGCATTTAATCCTGAAAAAGAGATCAAGCATTTAATATGCGATCAGATGGGTGCTGATATTGATACAGAGGCCTGTGAGCAATTGAAGCAATATATGGAAGAATGCCCTGAGTGCCAGGTGTTTTTCGATTCAGTGAATAAGGTCGTCAAGTTGTACCGGGTGTGTGAAAAAGAAAAAGGACTTCCCGAAGATGTATCAAAGCGATTATTTAAAGTTTTAAATTTAAAGAAAGAGTAAAATGGAACGATTTCTTATCCCTGCGAAAGAAAATGATATTCAGTCCCTGATGGATAACCACTTTGGCAAATCACAATGGTATCTGGTGGTTAGCAGCGACGGACAGCTGATCCAGGCGATCCCGGGTGACAAAAGGTCTCATCACACTGGGATTTACCACGCTAAGGATGCTTATAAATTTTCTACGATCCTTACACCGCATATGGGTCCACATGCGTTTGAAGTTGCTAATCAGCACGGATTAAAAATCTTCATGACTTCAAACGGAGATACGGTATTAGATGCGATCAGACAGTACAACGCTGATGAACTTGAGCTGCTGACAAGCGCAGAAGGTTTATCCTGCGGGGGTCGCTGCCACTAATCACATACGGATAAATTTGAATTACGAATTTCGATTAACGAATAATGATTGAAGATGTAATAGTAATATTTCAAAATTCTAAAATTGTTAATCGGTGTTCGTAATTCAAGAAGCAGGAAGAAGTTCTAAACCCATTATTAGAGCAAAACCTTCTTACCAAAAAGTGTGAATTTTTATGAGCGAGATTTACTGATTCAGTTTATCCAACTCACCCTGAACGAATTCCATCAGACTGCAAATACTGTCGGCAGAAAAATCAAATTTGATTCCCATCGCTTCCCATACCTTCGGAAGTGATTTTGTTGATCCCAATCTTAAGCCACGAATATATCCGTCCAGCCCGATTTTTGGGTTTTGGATGAAATTCCGATACACCTGCAAAGCCCCTAATTGGGCGATACCATACTCGATGTAATAGAATGGAGAACTAAAAATATGCCCTTGACGCTGCCAACTATTGCGGCGGAAATGTTCATATCCTTCCCAATTTACCAAACCCGGTGAAAACCGACGTGATAATGCAATGAAATAATCATTTCTTTCTTCAACAGAATGCGTGGGATTCAGATAAATCCAATGTTGAAAGGCGTCTACGATGGCGCACCAAGGGAAAAACGTGATGATCCCCTCGAGATGTTCTTTTCTGGCGCGTAGATGATCGGCCTCATTGTAGAACTTGTCCCAATGTGGGCTCGTCATGAGCTCCATACTCATACTTGCGGTTTCGGCCATTTCTGAAGGGGTATCCCTGTAAAATACTAATGGTTCGTCGTTGGTTAGAAAAGTATGCATAGCATGACCGCCTTCGTGCATCATAGTCACTACATCTCGCTGGGTACCTGCCGCATTCATGAAAATAAAAGGCATACCAGTGACTTCCAGCGGATAATTATATCCACCGGGAGCTTTCCCTTTTCTGGAATCCAGATCAAAAAGATTATTCGATTCCATCAATTTTAGGTTTTTACTGAACTCGGGATGAAGCTGATTGAAAATTGAAATAGCGGTGTCCCTTAATTCGTTACCTGATGAAAAGGGTTTAAGTCGGGTTTGTCCTTGAGGCTCCCCGCCTGTATCCCAGGGTCGATAATCATCTGAGGGTAAACCCAGTTTTTTTCGATGCCTTTCACCAATTTCACGTGACAGAGGGACCACATATTTTTCAATGGCATCGTGGAAATTTTCAGCATCTTTTGGAGTATAGTCGAACCGATGCAGGTTGTCGTGCTGAAAATTTCTATAATTTTTATATCCAGCATTCATCGCAATTTTATGCCGGACCTGAATCATTTCATTGTAGATCTCATCCAGAGACTCACGGATATTATATCGTGTTTCCCAGATCGCCAGCCATGCTTGTTTTCGGATTTCACGATTTTCGTTTTGTAACTTCACAGCAGCTCTGGGAAGGGGTAAATCCTCTCCATCGATGGTAGCCGTCAGTCCACCTGTGATCTGTTCGTATTTGGAGGAGAGTGTGGATAAATGAGCGTCTAAATCCACATTTTCTCTTCGGAACAACTCAATCTCTCTCAGTAGATTTTTTCGAAACTGGCCGTATCTTTCAGCGTCAATCTCATCGAACAACGGGCTATTGCTGATTTTCTTTTCGATGATATTCGAAGCCTTTTGCACTTCTGGGGAAATCTTGGTGGAAAAATTCTCATACGCATCTACGAAGTTTTGCTTATCCGTATGACAGGACATATTAATGTATGACCATGCATATTTTTCGTAAAAAACAGCCAAGGTATCTGAAAATTGCTGAATGACTGTTTTCAGTCCATCAGTCGTTTTAATTTCCAGATCAATCAGTGTTTGAAAATACGGTTGAATATCCTCCCATCGTTCGATGGTCAAATCTTGAGGGATAAATCCGGTTGGCTTATACATTTGGCTCCCGTTATGAAGTTTGTCCTAAAAATTTTGCTTTCTGATCCTTGAAATACTGAGAATCAGGATCAATGGTAATGGCTTTTTCGATAGCAGCAACGGCTTCGTCATTTCTGCCTAACCGCCAAAGGATTTCTGCTTCGGTGTCAATAATATTTGCCTGATAGTCCGGGTCAGCAGAAAGCAATTCAACCGCATGACGGACTTTGATCAGGGCATCGTCCAGATTTTTCTGTAGTTCTGACATCCTCCACGCATACCCATTCAATGCACCGGGGTCGTCTGGAAATTTCGTCGTGAACTCTTCAAGTACACGAACTTCGTTTTTTGTATCTTCTAAAGATTGATAATAACGAGCGGCTTTTTCATAGGCATCATAAACGTACTTTGATTGCGGATAATTCTTTATAAAATCTTCGATGTGACTTTTGTCTCCATCATAAAAATGAGACATTGCCAAATAATATCGGGCATGATTTATATCTTCAGAATCGTCTTGTGGATAACTTTCAAGTAATTGAGTGTAGAGATCTGTCGCGCCGTCTGCATTGCCCATCTCTTCATACTTTCCACCCAGTAAATGCAGGATGTCACGGTCCACTGGACTTTGCGTCAGTCGATTTTCTAAATCCGGTACCGTATTTGTATTATCGAGAATATCCTGCACACGAGGGATGAATTGTTCTGGTAACATATAACCAATGATTCGATCAATTTCGGATTCATTCCCATTAATAAATACCATTTGAGGAACACCCTGAATGTGAAACTGTTCGGCAATTTCTTTTCCGGGTTCGATCCCTGCATTGATCTTTATCTTTACAAACTGATCTGAAAATGCGATCACAGATGGATCTGAGAATGTATCGGCATCCAGCCGACTGCACCAAATTCAGCTATCCGTAAAAAATTCAACCATGACTAACTTGTTTCCCGCGTTGGAAACTGCAGTATCAAAGTCTCCCTGAAACCAATCCATTGTAGAAGGTGATTTCGCGCATCCAGCGATTAATAAAATGGAAACCCCGATTGCAAATAACTTATTCATTAAAAAACTCCCGTATTTAAGTCTAAAATTTAACCTAATGTGTCGAAAATACCGCTCATATTTTAGTTGACCGCGCAATGCAGTACCCCATGCAGATTCCCCGGAATACTAAATTACAGGCACTGCGAAGATTGACCAGGAGTGATTTATATCCGATGTTTAGGAGGACAACGTAATGGGAAGATCACAATTTTATATCCTTTCTATTGATGCCGGAACAACCGGGATCACCGTATTGGCCATAGACCATGGTGGTAAAATTATTCAAAGAAGTTACCAGGAGATTAAACAATTTTACCCTGAGCCGGGATGGGTCGAACATGACCCCATAGAGATATGGGATACCACCCGCAAACTTATCGATGACATATTTCAAACTCTCGATGCGAAATATTGTGAGGCTATCGGGATCACCAATCAACGGGAAACTACCGTCGTGTGGGACCGAACGTCAGGTCAACCGATCCATCGAGCCATTGTCTGGCAGTGCCGAAGAACATTTGATTTTTGCGAATCACTGAAAAGCCAAGGGTTGGGTGAAGTTGTTCATAAAAAGACAGGACTATTTATTGACAGTTATTTTTCTGCGACAAAAATCCGATGGATTCTCGATCATGTATCCGGGGCAAGGAATAGCGCTGGAAGTGGGAAGCTGGCATTTGGTACGATTGATACGTGGCTGATATATCAACTCACCGGTGGAAAATGCCACAAAACCGACCACACAAATGCTTCCCGAACGATGTTGTATAATATCCATTCAAAAGTTTGGGATGATGAATTATTGCAAATATTTGACATCCCGGGTCCTTTATTGCCGCAAGTTCTTTCTTCATCGAGTCAATTTGGACAAACGGATCAGGAATTATTTGGCAGGACGATCCCCATTGCCGGTGTTGCTGGTGACCAACAGGCAGCGTTATTTGGACAGTTGGGATTTAAACGGGGAGCCGTGAAATCCACCTATGGCACAGGATGCTTTTTACTTGCCAATACGGGTGAAAAGGCAGTCCAATCTTCTGCCGGGCTGATCACAACAATTGCCTGCGGAAAAGCAGGTGAACCGGTATATGCTTTGGAGGGCTCAGTGTTTATGGGCGGTGCTATTGTCCAGTGGCTACGAGATGGGTTAAATCTATTGAAACATGCATCTGATAGTGAGAAACTTGCCACTACCGTGTCAGATTCAGGGGGCGTGGTTATCGTACCCGCATTTACCGGATTGGGCGCTCCATACTGGCGATCGGACGTGAAAGGCGCTATTTTTGGGCTGACTCGCGGTACGAATAAAAACCATCTCATCAGGGCCGCATTGGAGAGTATCGCTTTTCAGGTGTACGATATGGTAGAGGCAATCCGTTCGGAACTGGATTTTCCCCTCTTAGAATTATGTGTCGATGGGGGCGCAGTCCAAAATGATTTTCTCATGCAGTTTCAGGCAGATATTTTGAATATCCCGATAAACCGGCCAAAGTATATTGAGACGACCGCCTTAGGAGCAGGATATTTGGCAGGACTGGGAGCAGGATTCTGGTCTTCGGCAGAAGCAATCGGTCAATGCAGACAGACTGATCAGATTTTTCATCCACGGATGAAAGAGGATGAGCGAAGTGCCCACTTATCCCAATGGAAACAGGCTGTCAGTTCATTGTTGGGCGAACCAAAACCACTATAATTTTATTTAACTGAAATAAAGATATTAGTTATAAGATGCGTTCGAAATTCTCATTCTAGATTGTGAGACTACTTCTTATATCTTATTGTAGATTTCCTTTCGGGTAGGACAATTACAGACATAAGAATCTCCAAAAGCCATACGGTATGTGCAATAATCATCATACAGACATTCTACAAAATGAACTTCATTTTGATAACATTCTTTTACACGACAATAAATATGATGGGTATTGGTTAGGCAATCAAAGTTCTTGGTACATTTTGTGGTTTTTGAAATGATATCGTTACTGATTTCCAGCTTCATAAGCAGATTCTCCAAATTATTCCAATTTTATTGGAACCATGAGTAGAGACATTGATATCCGGTTTGGCCAAAGTATCAATTTGCAGTCAATCCGATTAAGTAATATTCGGACTTACACGTCTAATTTAAAGAATTTTTTTTACGCCATGAAATGTTACATGCAAAATCACTTTGTTGGAAAGATACACTGATGGGGTTTTATTCAATATTATTTTAACGTTATTGTAAAACCGTATGTATTTATGCTTTCCCCTTTCTGATCACCGTTCATAAAATTACCTCCTTGATACATTACGCCTTCGTTGGCTAAGGAAGTATGTATCCGGAGTTTTTTTCATATTTCAACTGAAACGAGACGGATCAAAAAGACATAATTATGGCAATTACCACAGAAAATCTCACAAAAACCTTCAGAATATTTAAGAGGGACGCGGGACTTAAAGGTGCATTAAAATCGTTCTTTCACCGTAAGTATGAGAATTTTACTGCACTTTCCGATGTCAGTTTGGAAATTGGAGACGGTGAAATCGTAGGTATTCTGGGTGAAAACGGTGCCGGGAAAACCACCCTCATCAAACTGATGGTGGGATTATTGCACCCCACGGATGGCAATGTCCTGATCAATGGGTTCACGCCGTGGGAGCGCAAAAACCAGTTTTTGAGAAGAATTTCCGTTGTGATGGGTCAAAAAAATCAACTGTGGTGGGATATTCCGGCATCTGAATCTTTTTTACTGAACCAGAAAATATACGGGTTGGAAGATGACCAGTATAAACAGACTCTTAATGAACTAGTAGATCTCCTGGGTGTACAGGAAAAACTGAATGTACAGGTCCGGCGATTGTCGTTGGGTGAAAGAATGAAAATGGAGATTATCGCTGCCCTGCTGCATCGTCCTGAAATCATTCTGCTGGACGAACCCACCATTGGTCTTGACGTGATTGCGCAATCTAAAATCCGGGAATTTGTTAAATATTACAATGAGCAGCACCGGTCAACTTTTCTCATCACCAGCCATTATATGAATGACATTCAGGAAATGTGTAAACGGGTAGTGGTCATCCACAAGGGGAAAAAATTCTACGATGGTAATTTCGATATTCTGGTAAACCGGGTAAATCCGTTGAGAAAACTAACATTTGAATTTGTTGATCTCCCCGATGGCGAAATATTGCAGGCATTACAGAAAGAATTCGTATACAAACTGGACTCCAATTTTCTAACCGCAGAACTTAGGGGTGACGACATGAATCAATTTATGTCACGGCTGTTTATATTGAACACCCCACGGTCATTTTCACTGGAGGAACTTCCGGTGGAAGAAACGATGAAATCCTTTTTTGCCAATCCAGAAAAATTCATTAAGGGATTGGAATAATTTTCCAAGAGCAGATTGCCTGCTGAATTCTATGATTGACTCCCCTATGACCATTAAAATCCGCATGTCTTTTTGGGATATCCTCAGTAAGTACGCCGCTGTCATCCGAATGACATGGATACAGTCTCTGGAGTACAAGGCGAATATCGTTGTGGGGGCATTTGCCATCTTGTCCGGAGTGACTATTGAGTACTTGCTCTGGAATCGAATTTTCATCACCCGTGGTATAACAGAGATTGGCGGGTTTACGTTCAATTCCCTCATCATTTACATTTTCTTTTGTCTCGTTGTGGGACAATTGAAATCCTCTTGGGTAACTTCCGTTGAAATGATCGATGGTATCCGTGAGGGAGAACTGAACAAATATCTGATCCGGCCGATTTCTTATTTTGTGTACCATTTCATGTTGTTCATCGGACATAACTCCCTTTATTATCTGGTGTATTTTATATTGATCACCGGGACTGTCATCTTTCTGCCCGAGTGGGTGTTTCCAACTGTCTCACACGGAATTGTGTTTGTGATAACACTGGGCATATCTGTGTATTTATCATACACGATGTACTTCATGATGGTTTGCTTTGCATTCTGGTTCGGGGAAGCTCGCGCTCTGGTCATCGCCTACAACCTTGGAACGCTTGTGCTATCAGGGCAAATGGTACCTATGCAATTATTCCCCGAGGGGTTACGAAACGCCCTACATTATACACCGATGCCCTATCTGGTGGATGTTCCTGTAAGTATCGCTACAGGACGATTGCCGGTAGAATTGTGGGGATCTTCTATTGTGATAGGTCTCATTTGGACGGTGGTCATGACGATTTCTGGAACGATTCTGTATTCATATGGCATTAAACGATACGAAGGCTTCGGTGGGTAGATATCTGAAATTACTGGGTGCATTTTTTTCAAATAGCCTGACCCGGGACATGGAGTTTAAAGCCAATTTCTTTGGACTATTATTTGTGGATTTCGTTTATTACGGATCATACTTGCTATTCTTCAACATCATCTTTTCATACGTGGATTCTCTTCTAGAGTTCACTAAGGCGGATGTGATGGTGTTTCTGGTCATTACTTTTCTCATGGATACCCTGTATATGTTTGCTTTCGCAGGGAATCTGGGGAAACTGAACCGTATGATTGTGCGGGGTGATCTGGATTTTGTTCTTCTAAAACCTGTGAATTCCCAGTTTTTTATCTCGTTCAGATACTTCAACTCATATGCACTATTATCGGTGGTGATCCTGTCCGTTTTACTATGGGTCACCGGGGTGAATTCGGGGCGCGAGATTTCTCTCATCAACGTGGGGTTTTTCCTATTTTCTTTCGGCATGGGTTTGGCAATATTATTATCAGTGGATTTCATCATTGCATCTCTGGCATTCTGGTTTAAAAATTTCAGCGTAGGGGGGTGGCTCAGCCACGAGATCTTGAAATTTTCATCTCGACCCGACACAATTTATACCGGTCTCTTGCGGAAGACCATGTTCACCTTTGTCCCCATGGCGCTAATATCTTCAGTCCCTGCCCGGATGTTGCTCTACGGACCGAGATTAGATTATTTCGTAATTCAGATGATCGTATCATCACTATTTCTCGTTGTCGCCCGGATAGTGTGGACCAGAGGATTGAGATTATACGACAGCGCATCCAGTTAAATCATCAAGACAAATTTAATCGATTTCGGTTGTTTTGATACGTCCCTCGTTTCTCTTGGACACTCAATAACCGATATAAACAGGGCAGGTGAGTGATTTCCGAAGGAAATCGTATCGAACCCACAGTTCACAAAATGTGTTTCACCCGAAGATGAAATAGCATTACTGAAAAATACACCCCTTAATTTTCATATTCGCTACTGAATCAGTATGTAAATGCGGGCGTATTTTGTTGGACAGGTTCACTCGTTAGGGATAGTTTTTCTATGAAGTACGATGACTGATTTACCTGTTACATTTGAGAAAACTCTGGATCAATTTTCATCCGTCAGTTTGAAGGAGATTAAATCTATTTCATTGACTGACCGGCAGGATACGAAATTTGTATTCCATATCCAAAAAATCGAATCCCTGCTCAACCAACTCGGTCAATGTTCCCGCATCCTGCAGATGGAATCCAGTCGCATATCTGAATATCGTAATCGCTATTTCGATACTACCGATCTCAACTTATACCTTCAACATCACAACACAATGAGGAGCCGGTACAAGGTGAGGATGCGAACGTATCCTTTCACGAATTTGACATTCCTGGAAATCAAGGAAAAAAATAATCGCAATCGCACCCTGAAATCACGATTTTCTCTGGACGAAATGTCTTCAGCGATCTCGCCAAAATGGTATGATTTCATCTCACAACACGCCTCCGTTGATCCCAATCAGTTGGTGCATGCGTTGGATGTGGATTTCTCCCGTATCACGTTGGTTGATGATCAAATGACAGAACGACTCACCATCGATTTTAATTTCCGATTTGGATTTCCAGTGCCAGTCCGAAAATTGAATACATTGGTTATTGCAGAGATCAAGCAACCCAGATTTTCACCATCTTCTTTTTTTCAAAAAACATTTAGGCAGGAAAAAGCACTCGACATGCGCATCAGCAAATATTGTCTGGGTGTTGTTCTTGGCTATCCCGGTATCAAATACAATCGATTCAAGCCCAGGATGCTAAACTTGTACCGGATCACCCAAAACCCCATTTACAGAGAGGCAGTTTATCAACATGGATATGATTACTGATTTAAAAAATTTCGATATGATCTTCCGGATGTTGCTGAATTTATTCGTGGCATTCGTATTGGTTCATCTTATTTATGATCGTCGGAAACAACAATCGGACTACTCGTTTTCGCTTCTCATGTTCAGCACCCTCATCTTTTTGGTGTGCTACCTACTGATCAATGTCAATATCAGTATCGGTTTTGCTTTTGGATTGTTTGCTATTTTCGCCATTTTAAGATACCGCACTGCCCCCATCCCAATCCGGGAAATGACATACCTGTTCGCGGTTATTACCCTCGCTGTCATCAATGGTATTGGGGGAATTGGTCCAATTCAGATTATCGTGGCAAACGGTGCCGTCCTTTTCATCACCTATATCCTGGAAAAAGTCTGGATGCGGAATTTTCTTCAATCCCATTTAGTGATTTATGAGAAAATTGAAAATATCACAGTGGCAAGGCGAAGTGAATTGATGGATGACCTTCGTATCAGGACAGGATTGGACATCAAGCGAATCGTGATTAAACGGACAAATTTTCTAAAGGATATCGCTCGTATCCGGATTTATTACACGCCACTAGACCAATGAGTAGACGATTCTTAAGAATCGACGGCGCGATTTTATTCATTCTGGTATGGACCTGTGTCGCATCATCAGCAGTGACAACTGAAGATATTCTTCGGGTAAGTATAGGGCTTGAAAAAAAAATAACAAATCATGTGACTGCAGAATTCGAGGCACAAAGCCGGTATGGTAATCGATACCGAGACTATGATAAATCATTCGCCGAATTTTCTCTACAGTTACGACATTGGAAGTATCTGCATTTCTCGCCCGGTTTCCGATATGGATCAGACGAAATTGGGACATTCTATCGGGGATCTGTGGCTGCGATTTATGGAGTTTCAACAAAGTATATTAAACCATCCATCCGGTTAAAATATCAGTACGACGATGGTGAAAATCGAGCGAGTGAAAAAACGATCCGGTCAAAGATCACCTTTGGGACTTCTTCGAAGATTCCTGGATCGCCCTATGTCTATGGGGAGATATTTCACACAGTCTCCAATCGTGAATTGATCCAGGATAAATATCGTATTGGTACAGGATTCAAGGTAAGATTTACCTCACATCAGTCTCTCAAATTGTATGGTATTTACGAGAAAGAAATTGCGGGAGACGGTGATATCGCCCGGATCATTGGACTGAAATACGAATACGAATTTTAATGTAACTTCTACTGATTTTATAAAACCTGCCTTAAGCATAAATCCGCGTTTTACGATAGTATTAATGCACTTGGTTTCAAAGTCCAATGCTATCGATTAGTTTGCAGGAGTAACAATAGCATCGGCTCAAAGCGATACTATTAAATTATTATTGTCATCTTTAGAGCCTATAATTCTTAAATTTATTTGATCTAATGGTTGATTGGTCTATACCAAATGGTAGTAACATATGGGCAATTAAAACGAGGTTATCATGGAAACAGCAAAAATATTTACCAACGGAAGGAGTCAGGCAATAAGGCTCCCAAAGAAATATCGGTTTGAAGGTAAAGAAGTATTCATTAAAAAAGAAGGCAATGCGATTATTCTGATCCCGCAGGAGAATCCCTGGAATGACATGGTCAAAAGTCTCGATCTGTTTACGGATGATTTTATGTGTGACCGCGACCAACCTTTGGTAGAAACCCGGGAAGTCCTCTGAAATGTATCTTCTGGATACCAATATTTGTATTTACATCATAAAACAGAAACCCATTGAAGTACTACACAGGTTGAGTGAGATTTCACCTGTTGACATTGGCATTTCTTCTAAAACGGTTGCGGAACTTGAATTTGGGGTTAGGAAAAGTAGATTTGTCGAACAGAATGAGCGCGCACTCCGGTTATTTTTACATCATTTTGAAATTCATGTATTTGATGTCTAATAGGAATTCAACGATAGTAAAATTTGCAAGAAAATAACTTTTCAATAAGGTAATAATAATATGCTTTCACTTTTTAAAAGAATTAAGAGTTTTGATAAAATGTCTATACTCTCCTAGCTTCCAGAACCTTTTTGCAATAGAAGTTAAAACTAACTTTGAAAAGACATCTGTTTTCGATAAATATAATCTTGATTTCTCAAGCAAAATTTTTGCTTCATCAACTCTATGCAACTTTATTATATCATCAATATAGTTTATAAGGGTGACTACTATAGTGACCTCATCGTGGGTCATATCATTTTCCAACAATCTAAGTAAAACTGGAAGGAATTTCTCTTTAATCTTGTGTGAATTAGTTCGTTTAAATAGTTTTTCGAGTTCTCTAGGTAAATCACACCAACCGAGATGAATTTCTGGAACTACAACATCCAATGTTTCCATAATAATATCTAGCGCTTTTTCAAATTCTTCAGTTTCAATATAATAAATTGCTATTTCATTAATATGCCTTATTGTCCAAGAACTTGAATTCCCCTCATTTATAAATAAGTTATATAATTTAAGCGCTTCATCATTTTGCCTATTTTTTCTATATTTATCAGCTAATCGACTCAATGTTTTACTCCGCGCTACGCTCTGATGAGTACTAATAATTTCATCAACTAGCGATTCTCGGTGATGCCATAAGTAATTTGCAATTTTATCATACGTATCATTTGTAATCGTTTCCCATTCATCTTTTTTTGCATCAGGGTTCCAATAGTCTGGGTAATATTCATAATTATAAGATAGATTTAGCAATTCAATGGTTTCTTTAAGGTTGTTGTTTTCAATACAATATTGAGAAATTTTCGTTATTGTAATTGCTTCTTCTATTTCATTCTTAATTAATTTTGCAACATGGACTGCGTCTTTAATTCTGTTTTTATTGGTAAGTATTAAACTAGTTCTGGAAATAAGATTTATAATCTTTTGATCAATTGAAAAATATTCGCAAATGTAATCTTGATCTTGATAATCATTTAGATCGATTTCATAATTATATTTGCTCAACTTGTTTAATATTTGAATACCATATTTAATTTTGTTACTATTGACACAATCATGAGCAATACTAGTGAGCGCAAACACAATAAAATGATCGACATATTCAATACCATCTATCAAATTAATTACATAAGAAATGTTGTCCTTAGAAATACAATTATTTACAATTTTAATAACGCTATTTATATTTAATTTAAATTTGTTATATCGATATATTGTCAACTTGTTCACTATAGTAATGTTTGATAATACTGTATATTATAATAATGCTACCCTTTATCGTAATCTGTCCCATCTTTCTTCTCACCGCAATTTAGGCAAATAACAAAAATTGCCGTAGCAATTGAAGTTGGTGATAGTCGAATATTTGGATAGGGAGACCATAGTTCTGTAAATGCTTCTGATTTTTTTTCATATCTTCATAGCACCCATGTGAAGTCCACCACTTATATGCTAGTTTCTCTTCCGAAGATGATATACTATTCGAAAAAGCGTGGGAAATGATATTCTTCTTTTTTTCAAGAGATTTGAATATCCTGGAATAATGTTTTTTATATGATTCTGTCACTTTATACCATGATTAATTGTTGTCATTTGTGAAACCATCCAGTTTTCATCTATCACCGCCTATTACGTAATAAACTCCGTTTGCAATTTTGTAAAACAAAAGTTGTCGCTACCTCTTCTGCTAACAATATCATTCTTTGGTTATCAAATGCATACTCTATATTAGGATCTGTAGATAACTCCATTGAAGCAACAAATCCGATTATATCAGCAATATCTACGCCTTCGATGAATCGTATATTGGTATCTATGCCATCTAACTGTAATGTAACATTATCCCCAATACTCCACCCGGGTCGATTATAAATACTTGCCATCGCAAATTCGTGCGGTTTCAACGCATCACAGAACAATTGTGTTCTTAAAAAGGCTGTTTTCATCATGACCTTAGCAGTTTCAACAGCAATATTTTTTACTCTTCTCTCCCCAATCATTATTGCTGTTTTCTTTAAAATATTGAATATTCCCATAAACCTACCTATTGTTTATTAAGATCAATAAAATACCATTCACCATCAAATTCTGGTAGAAAATTATTTTTATAATTTCGTATTTGATTTTGCAATTTGTTTGCATTGCAACCATTTCTTTCACAAAAATCAATTATATATTTATTAAATAACTTTTTCTTGTTAATTATTGGAGCAGAGCCTACTACAACATGACCTTCAACAATATTTATAAAATTCCTCAATGAATACACATTATTGATAAATTTATCTTCAGCATCAGACAAGCCATATTTCAAAGATCGTAGGTGATCTCTATATCTAAATATAAAAGCGTTAATTTCTTCTATCATTTTTTTTAAATACTGTTTGTTTCAATAACGACATGAAAAATGACTTTTTTTGAAAACTGCTATTTTTAGCATGTATGTATAAAGATTAAAATTAAAAAAATTAATATCAACGGCGCCATCGCAAACATTGCAAGTAAACTTTTTTCGTCATCACTATTGTTAGCGATGAGGGCTAGATTAATTAATATAAAAAGTAATATAATTAGTAATAGTACGTAGAGACTCATATGCCCTATTTATTATTCATGCCGTGATTACCTGTAACGGGCTTTAATTAGTTCAAAAACAAAAATTGTTTATTCATTCCTATCGATAATAAAATGAAAAATTGTAAAAGCAACAAGGCTTTGGATAATGCATTGGAAAACTAATAATCCATTATACGTTTGTGTTATCGTCCAAAAAAGTATCAGTGAGAATGCGAATAGCAGTCCCTTTTTACCTCCAATATAATAACCAACCCATTGGATAAAACCTAAAAATATTTGCCAAGTTATTATTTTCATATTTATCACGAATTTCTAACACTTGAAATCATGTTCAAAACCCGCTGAAACCCACATTACGTATAGTTTGTGTTATGGGCTGTTTTATTCTCTACATGTCAAATAGTCCAAATGCAAAATAGTTTTTCAAATCACCTTTTTTATAGTATGAGCCTCTATCAATTAGTGATTTACCAGCTTTAACAAACTTTTCGTTATATTTTTCAATTAAAGAATAAATTGAAATATAAAAATTTTGCAGTGCACTAATTTCCGAACCTTTTTCATCCTTAAAGAAGTACGAACTATATCCAAACATATCTCGGTCTCCGATCACAGAATCCTTTTTCAAATGATATGAATTATTTAATCCTGTTATTTCATCAGGCAAAAATTGAAATGTATCATGGTCAAATTGCTGATAATCTCCTTTGTGTTTAAAGGAATGAAAATAACCACTAAGTTTAGAAATATCACATGAATTATAAACGAAAAGATATTTCTTTGCTTCTGTAATCATGCTAATATTTTCAAAATATTTAATCACACTATGAAAAATCGTTTTAGTCAAAGTTGTTTTTACTTCAATTACTGCAATCACTGAATCAGATGGAACTACTACTATATCATTGATTCGAAAGAAGGGGGCAAATAAATTTGAATCATAAATTAATATGTCACATTGCTTTGACATTTTTCCGTTTATGGATAGAATAAATCCTTGTTCAACACTAACACTTTTAGGTAAATATGTCATAAGAAAAGACCTAAGAATTTCTTCTGTTAATATACCAATCGTTGGATTATGTTTTTCTATAAACTGCCTTGTTTGATTTAACTTTGTTAGCAGTTCATCACTCACTAATTTAAAATAATTTGCCATATAATATTTTCCTAGGTTGCCCACAACCATCGTGTGGCTCAATTGTATATGTTATCTATCCCTTTTTCTTCATTCAAAAAATCGTCCACTGTATTTTTTTAATTTATTATTTAATTAATCAAAGTAATTCCCGCCTACACCTCTATAGACTTTTATTACCGACGCGATTTTTAATTGATGTCGTAAAACAGGATTTAATTCGCTACCTCTCCTGCAAGCGATATTAGCATTTCATTGTCATAAGCATACTCTATGTTCGGATCTGTAGCTAGCTCTGTAGCTTCAACAAATTCTATGATATCCGCGATATCGACACCTTCACAGAATCTTACATCGGTATCTATTCCATCTAATTGTAAAGAAAAATTATCACCTATGCTCCAGCCACGTCGTCTATAAATACTTGCAATCGCAAATTGATGTGGTTCTAACGCACTTTGGAACATTTGTGTATTTATATAAGCAACTTTTAGCATGACTTTAGCCGTTTCGATAGCAACCTTTTTCACTCTTCTTTCAGCAATTTTTATTGATGTTTTCTTTAAAATATTTAATATACCCATGATCTAACCTATTTTTTATTAAACTTGGAAGGATATTAATTACCATTAAAATTTATTACATCACAACATTATTAATTATTACATGAAACCATACTGATATAAATGGCGGAACTAATAATAAAACAGAATCAACTAAAATGAAGGGTAAATTATCAAACCCACCAACAAGTGAAATTAAAAATGCCCTTACAGCAATTCTTACGACGAAAGATAATGGAATATTTTCTAAGCCATTTATTGGTATAAAATATTTAGGTATAAAAAACACTCTTAAAAGTTCACTTATTGCGCTCAGTACAGTAATAATTCCCCTAATAATAATTCCGCGTATAAATTGAAATGCGTCGTGATCAAGAGTGTTATCACAAAAATTAGGATTATATAATTGATTCCAACTTATGCAAGCTATTATCGCTCGCCAAATTGCAAAGGCAATTCTCTTTAATCCTTCTTCTGGAGTAGTATCCCAATAGTTTATAATAATTCTTGTATCAAGTTCAAATTGGCTAGATAATGTTATATCAAAATATGTTTTAACAATTTTTTTTGTATTGATAGACATAAACCTATCCTTATCAGAACCTAGTAGTCCTAATTGATCTGCATTCAATAACGACATTATTGTTAACACACCTCTTACCTTGTCATCCACATCGACACCATTGTATAATAATATCTTCTGCCATTCTATCTCTTTGTATTTGCTATTATCATTATTGTTCTTTACAATTTTCCATGCATCTTTCCATAATTTGTAACCAAAATAAATAATAGCAATACAAGAACCCCACCTACTTTTATTAGTGTTTTGATTAATGTTGATATCTGAATAATACCATTCACCATTAAATTCAGGAAGAAATTTATTTTTATAATTTCGTATTTGATTTTGCATTTTAACGTTATTACAACCATGTCGTTTGCAAAAATCAATTATATATTTATCAAATAACTTTTTCTTGTTAATTATTGGAGCAGAACCTACTCTTATGTGACCTTCAATAATATTTATAAAAGCTCTTAAAGAATACACATTGTTTAGAAATTTATCTTCAGCATCAGACAAACCATATTTCAATGATCGTAGGTGATCTCTATATCTAAATATCAAAGCGTTTATTTCTTCTATCATTTAATTCAAGCCCCCGCATATTAAAATATGGTTTGTTATATCGTGTTATAATAAATTGTAATGTACATATCTATAGCTGATTAATAATTTCTTTTTAGTTCTACCTAAATCTAAAATTAACTTGGTTATAGTTCAAAACATAATTAATTGCCATAATAGGTTAACGTAGATTTATTATATATTATGAATCATTTGCTTTTATAAATAGTCATACAGAGAATTATTGGGGTAGAAAATGTTAAAGTTTTTAATCATTTGTTTCTGTACCAAATCAACCATCTACCCCGCAACAATAATCGCTGAAAAAATCAAAAGAAGTGCAGCAATCGCAATGCACACCAGATATATTGGCATGAGAGCGATCAATTTCATCATCGATGTTAACATTGATTGGTCATAAAAATTCCGCATGGCGATCAACAGATACAGGGTAGCGATTATCAGAATCCCCAAAAACACCCAGCCGTTGGTGAAAAATATCAATGAAATTAACAGCAGGAACACAAACGCATGCCAATGTACTGAAAAAATCAGATGTTCGATATAGAAATAATTCCGCCTGATGTACAGTATTTTTAATATAAGTGCGAATACGGGTAATAGCAGAAATAGAATCTTGGGTAATTGACTCACCATCCCATCGATGAATACCTTTTCTCCCGCACTTCCCTGTTCTGCTAGAGATTCAGCTCTCTTTTCAATAAGTGCCATGAACTTACCAGAAATGGTTGAGGTGTCTTTTGATTCAATATTAAGATGAAAATCCGAATTCACTTTGGCGGTGTCACTATCGGTAAACACGAGATTATTTTTACCTGATTTCTCAATTTTGTATGTTTGAAATGCAGTATCAAACTTTGCAATAATTTCATTTGTCACCGGCACAGGAATTATTTTGGGATAGTCATCTAAAATATGAGACAGTGAATCACTCATTGCTTTTCCGGTTTCAGAACTGATAACTGGTGCTGTTTCAGTATTGTCAAATTGTTGGCTGACTGTCAGGATCATAAAGAAAATAAATGTGATAAAAATGTACAACCGGAAGGGTAGGATGTATGTGTTTCGTCTGCCTTCCGTGTATTCTCGAGTCAGGAATCCGGGCTTGAAGACCAGCGGTAACAAGCTTCGAAATATCTTTGAATCAAATGTAAAATAATCACCAAAGAAATCTGAAAATAATTGACGGAGAGATATCCGTTTTGATGTATTGGACTGACCACATTCAGGGCAGTAATTCATATCTGAAATCTGATGCCCACAATTGAGACATGAGGAAGAATTATTTCTCATATTTTAGCCTTTTGCAATTTGTGATAGTAAAACATCTTTTAAAGCATCCAATAATAATGGGAATCGAAATTTAAACCCACTTTTCAACAATTTTTCAGAAGATACTCGGCTGCCTTCCAAAACCATTTTAGACATTTCACCCAATAATAGTGTAAGGAGTGAACCCGGGATTGCAGGCAACCAAATCTTACGATTTAATACCTGTGAAAGCGCTTCAGTAAAACTTCGGTTGTTTACATGTTCAGGAGCAACTGCATTGTACACACCGCTCATCTGATCATCCTGAATTGCATTCTGATAAATTTGACACAGATCATTGATATGTATCCATGGGAGATGCTGCCAACCGGAACCCAGAACGGCACCCATTCCAAACTTAAAGGGTAATGCCATTTTCGATAGTGCACCGCTTTTTGGTGAGAATACGACTCCGGTACGTAAAATGACAGTTCGAAGCCCCAAACTTTGGAATGGATAGGATGCTTCTTCCCACTTTCTGCAAACAGTTCCTAAAAAATCATCAGATGGGTTTGAATCCTCTGTGAAAATTTGGTCGGTGGTCACTGCTCCGTAATACCCCACTGCCGACGCAGAGATAAACGTATGTGGTTTTTTAGGGGATTTTTTTATCGAATTAAAAACAAGGTTTGCTGTTTCCACGCGGCTGGATAATATTTGTTGCTTTCGTTGTTTTGTCCATCTGCCACCACCGATATTTGTACCGGCAAGATGTATTATGATATCAGCTTCAGCGACTGATTTAGTATCAATGGTGTGAGTATCTGGGTCCCAGTAAGCCCGTTTGGTACCAGCGATAGTTTGGGAACTTCTGGTCAGTACGAAAACTTTGTATCCTTTTTCGATCAACAACTTACACAGAGTCGAACCGATTAATCCTGTGCCACCGGTAATTAAAATTGATTGCATAGATGGAAGTATCTCGTTCATAATTAATGGTGGAAATTTAACCGGTTTTACATTAATTCTTTTGATCAGTAACTGTAATTGAAGGCGATAAATTAATGCTGGGTGAAAAAATAGAAAATACTGACTATAAATCAATTTTGGAGAGGAGTGTACTTTGGATTCCCTTAATTTTACTGAGGATACGTTTGATTTTCTCAATTCACTATCGGAAAATAATCATAGAGACTGGTTTACAAAGAATAAGCAACGGTACGAGGAATTTGTCCGAATTCCTGCACTGAATTTTATCACACGTATTTCTCATGATCTGCATACCCTGTCACCCCATTTCATGGCCGTACCGAAAAAAGTAGGGGGGTCACTCATGAGAGTATATCGGGATACCCGATTTTCTAAAGATAAAACGCCTTATAAAACCAATATTGGTATCCAATTTAGACATGAGCTTGGTAAAGATGTGCATGCTCCAGGGTATTATGTTCATATCCAGTCGGGCGAATGTTTTTTGGGTGCAGGGATATGGCACCCCGATTCACCAACTCTGGGTGAAATCAGAACCACCATCTCAAAAAAACAAAACCAGTGGATAGCCCTCCAAAAGGATAAAAAATTTAAATCCTCATTTTATCTGTCGGGAGATTCACTGAAAAACCCACCACGTGGTTATTCGGCTGACCATCCTCTCATTAATGACATAAAGCGAAAGGATTTTATCGCAGTGAAAGAGATATCCCACTCTGAAGTATTGTCGGCGGATTTTCATCGTAAAGTCCTGCAGAATTTTAAGATTACATCGGAATTCATGCGGTTTTTATGTGAATCGCTAAATGTAAATTTCTGATAAAACACCACTGGAGTTGAGACCAATATAAAGGAGTAATGTTGAATACCATTAAACCACTTTTTCAGCTCGATCCGGATATCACCTTTCTAAATCACGGCTCATTCGGTGCATGTCCAACAGCCATTTTTAATGAACTTGTTCAGTGGCAGAAAAAACTGGAAAACGAACCAGTCCGTTTCATTACGAACGATCTATACCCGGCATTGGATGTGTCTCGCAAAGCGTTAGGTGAATTTGTTGGCTGTGATGGAAACGACTTGGTATTTTTCCCTAATCCCAGCACCGCCATTAACACCGTGGCAAAAAGTCTGGTACTGAATCCGGGAGATGAGATATTATCTACTGATCACGAGTACGGTGCTATGAACCGAACTTGGAAGTTCATCTGCCAAAAGACCAGTGCTAATTTTATACCCGTTGAAATCCCTATACCAGTGTCATCTCATGAGGAATTTGTTGACAGGTTCTGGAGCCGAGTTACCGAACGAACCCGTGTTATATTCATCAGCCATCTCACCAGCCAGACAGCGCTCATCTTCCCGGTAGAGGAGATATGCAAACGCGCTCGAAAAGCAGGTATCTTCACCATTGTTGACGGCGCTCATGCTCCGGGACATATTCCGCTGGATATTTCATCATTTGATCCAGATATCTACATAGGTGCCTGCCATAAATGGATGTGTACACCCAAAGGAGTTTCATTTTTATATGCAAGAAAATCCGTGCAGGATCTGATCGATCCCCTGGTAGTGAGTTGGGGATGGGAAAGCGACGATCCGGGGAAATCCCGCTTTCTGGATTATCATCAGTGGCAGGGCACACGGGATATGTCGGCATTTCTTACCGTCCCTTTTGCGATTCAATATTTGAAGGAGCTTAACTGGCAGACTCTGACAAAAAAAAGTCATCAAATGGTGGTTGATTTTCAAAACGAAATTTGCCAGATGCTAAATACACCGATCATTTGCGCCAATCCCCATATGTGGCAGGGGCAGATGTGCAGTTTTTTACTACCCGGTTCACCTGATCCGGTGAAAATTCAAAGCCAGCTGATGGACAATCATAACATCGAAATTCCAGTGTTCTCCTGGAAAGACAGGGTGATCCTGAGGGTGTCTGTGCAGCCCTACAATTCAGAAGCCGATCTGCAAAAATTGAAAGATATTCTTCCAAGCTGTCTGAACTGAACAACTCCCAACTCGTATTTACCGGGGAAGTAAAGCCTACCATCCCCTGATCTCTGGTCATATTCACCATACAGAAAATTACATTCCGAAACTATGAACTCGGTTGTGAGCAGTGATAATTTTTCCATCATCACCCAATAAAAAATCTTAAAATGACAGGAATCATCAATGAATGGAAAGCTAATTTTATCCGGACTGATCTGTGTATCGGCTGGGATAGGGAGTTCACTACCTATATCACAAATAGAGTTCTTGCAGCAGGATCATATCCAAAATACGATAATGAATTGCGGGACTGATGATCAGAGTACATCCCGGTGTGATTTATCTACATCGGATATTCTCGGACCTTATTACATCCAAGACGCACCCATCCGAAATGTATTGGCGGAACCAGATGAACCGGGCCAACGATTAATCATCTCTGGAGATGTATTAACAAACGGATGCGAGGCTTTCGTGCCCGGAACCATGATCGAAGTTTGGGAAGCGGACGATGCCGGTTGTTACAGTGTAAATCAGGATTGTTCTAACGGTGATCCGAATTTCGATCCGTTTAATCTACGTGGAAAATTCTTTGCAAACGCATCGGGAAACTACAATTTTGAGACAGTCCTTCCAGGATTTTATGAAGGCCGCCCGCGACATATTCATATTAAAATTTCCCTCCCTTCGGGGACATTTCTAGCCTCACAGATCTATTTTGAAGGCGATCCATTCTGTGAAAGTGACCCATGGTGTGGGCAGGATATGAACCGGGTGATCTCACTTACAGAAAATGATGATGGGGTTCTCATTGGTGCACTTGACTGGATTATTAACGTTCAGGATTCTGGCATACAGGCAGGCGATGCAAACTGGGACAATGAGATCAATGTCTTGGATATCGTGACTATCGTTAATTACATTATTAGCGATGAATTGATGCCGTCAAACTTTTCGTTTTATCTGGCCGATGTGAATCAGGATTATTCCATTGATGTGTTGGATATTGTGGTCTTGGTATCTGTCATTATCGGATAAATGAATTCAGGATAGTGTTTGGTCATTCCTGATAGCTATGTTCTTCCGCGATTTGGAACACAATTCCACCTCTATCTTGAAAAACCAATGTCGCCAGAGAATCCATCTCCAGCATTTCCCGGAATGAATCATGTTTGGTGTCCATAAACACATACCTGGAATTAAAAACTTCACGGATTGTACTGGACGGGTCTTTAAAGTTCCCGCGAGTAATTGACTGATATAATTTTGATTTTCCTGTATCATAGGAATAAAGGTACATGGGGTCAAGCCCTACGATGTAGTAATTGGATTGATTATAGAAAAACAAAAAAGGGAAGTCATCCCAGTCTGTGTTGAACACAATTTCACCGGGCGACGTATTTTCAGCCAGCCACAGCGCAGCACCTTCATATTTGGAGGGATCTTTTGCAGATTTTAGATCCTCGTTTGTATCACGGATATTATTTACCAACATCGGTGAAATCAATAGAAATCCACCCAGAATGGCTATGCGAGGCACTCGTCTGCCCAACAATAATGCCGCGTTCAGTGTGGCGAAAATTGGCCAGTATTCGATAAATCTTCTGGATTTCAAAACCAGTATAAAACACAGGATATTCAAAAGCAGAGCAACTAACTCATCTGTTTTTCGTTTTTCAGCAAATCCTTGATAAATGATAGTAATGAAGAAAAGAAAAAATACCGGGGCAGAGATAGTCAGCAAACTCCACGTGTCATACGGATCCCACTCCGATCCAAGGTTAATATGTGGTACATCCAGAAACAGGCTGCGAGATGCATTATAAATGAGGGATGTGAAATTGTGAGGGAAGTAGGGATTAACGATCATGGCTGTGAGTATACCGAGGAATGAGATTCCTAATAATTTCCAGTCGGCTTTCCCTTCTACCAACCAGCGGGATATACAGAAGAACAGGGTAATAGCAATCAACAGGGGAAATCCATCGTACAGCCAGACGAATCCAACTGATACGATATACACCCACATGTATTTTTTTTTCGAACTCAACAGAAATACGATCATCAATAATGCCAGAGCAATGCTTTGAACCCGTAAAAGAGACATACGATACAGAAAATGGTAGGATGAAAACAAACCTGCCAAACTCCATAAAATGGGTAATCTCACACCAGCTTTTTGTAAAACCAGGTATAAGGAGGCTCCTGCGATGAGGAAGAAACATAATGTTGCTGCTTGTCCACCGGAAATTAGATCACCGAATGTGAATGGAATCAGCAAATAATGCCAGAGCAGATGGTGGTCAATGAAGAAGTCGTGGTGAATGGTAAACTGAAGCCAGGGAAGGCTGCCGATATACCCGCGCTCTCCTAATAGCTGGCTATACCGGATATGAAAATAGCTATCATATCCCACCAGGAAGTCAGATCCGGATTGGATGTAGAAAAATATGCCGCCCAGCACGCAAAGAAACAGAATAAAGGCTGCTGTTCGAAAACGATATTCGGGAAAAGAAATTCCCGATATAAAAATTTTCAGTAACCGATAAAGACGAATCATCTTATTCGGTGTGGAGGCGTTGGTTTACATTCCCTCAGATGATTTCCACCGTTAATACCAGAACACAACGTAAGATGACATGATAATTTCCGCTTGATATCCGCCACCACAGTCAATGGGTGCTGGCCAATTACCGGTACATTGTGTACCATATGGAATCCAGCAGGCATCATATGTGATGATATTTTCATCTCCTATAATCACCATATCAGTCACATCCTGGACGTAGGGAGCCACATCTAAACCCGGACACCAGCCGGCTCGGCCGTATCCCCAGGTTCCCCATTGGTTGGGAATAACGCCTTCAGCGATTCGCTCAAGTTGCATACAATTTGTTGTGGTACCGGCTTCGGGATGTGCAATTGAGAATTCACCCATTCCACCATTTACTTCGAAATTATGCCGAGAATTACAGAATTCGGCACAATTTCCCGAATCACATCCACCACCATGACCTGTGATATAAGAAACAAATTCCACACGCACTGCTTCTGCTGGCACTTCAAAGATCACCGGGTCATGAAGCGAGTTGTAATTGGAATTGAACTGTCCACCGCTCCACAAAAACTGTTGGGATCTGGGAACCACTGTTTCTCCTTCATTATACAGACGAAGTTTAATGGTCACCAGGCTGTTCGGCCATCCTGAAATATAGAACTTGAAAAACCGTGAATCACCGGGATACAAAGCCGAGATAAAAGGAGAAATATCTGTGAGCCAATGAGGCTGTCGATCAAATGGGGTGATCCAGCGAGCGATTTCTGTACAGCCGGTGCCATCATCTTCGCAAACCAGAAATCCGGCGATTCGGTCATAATCGTCACAGTTATCATCATCGTATCCACTACAGGGCAGCCAGGCTTCTACTTCCATCCGTGAAAACTGCTCCAGTTCGGTTGCAGAGGGTAAATCCACCATACCGGTAACCGTGGATCCCCATCCACCATTATACAGCACACTGTCAAACACAACGACTTCTTGATAATTTTGCTCAGTCTCAAAGAAGGTGTTCCAGACATAATTGTAATGGATAGCTTCGTGTGCCAGATAACTCATATGTGTTCCTGTGAATCCATTCGGATTCCCCAGATACCCGATTTGCATAATCCGTTGGAAACGATCAATCCCTAATGAGTAATTCCCCTGGAGTGATTCTGCCAACCAGTTGTCAAGATTCATGGATCGCTGAGGAATGAAATGCAGGTGAGAATGCCAGTGATTTTGTAATTCAGGTGACATTCCTGCCAGAATAGAGTCGAAGCTATTCGCCATCGTCTGAACATCACCTGGAGCAGTGTTCTGATTTGATATAAAAAAGTAATGGACGTTGGATGGAGAATTTTCAAGGAGCTGCAACTTGGTATTGGAATTCCACAAAGCAGACGAAGAGCCTACTGTGGGCGAAAGATGAATGAAAATGTAGCTTTCCTCACCGTTCCAATGAGATTCAAAATCCCATCCGGCAGCTTGTGGATACAGGATTAAGTTGACGATTCCAACCACATCTAAAATATCCAGATTTCCGTCACTGTTCACGTCTGCTGACTCAATCTGGTCACCAGTAAGTTCAATATTTCCCATGATGGCGTTGATAATAATTATGATATCCTGAATATTTACTATTTCATCCAAGTTAACATCTCCATCCACCGTTGCATTCAAATCCTGCACTGTGAACGGACCGGCGATATCGAAAAAGGCAGTTCCATAGGGTCCGGGATGGAAATCTTGCGAGAAAAGTGTCCAAGATGAACACAGGGTGATGATGAGAGCAGTAACCATCGTTTTCATGTTATTCTCCTAATGAAAGTGGTTGACATTTGACTAAAATAATATGGGTTTATCCAAGTAATTTCCGTTTTTCTTTTAACCTGTCAGCCAGTACCTCCAGGTTTTCATGTCCTAATTGCACGCGTATATTTTCCTTAATAAGTTTCCATTGATCGTGCATGGGGCATGGAACTGAATCGGAACATTCGTCCAAACCGATCACGCACATTTCTTTTTCAGCCGGAGGTCCGTCAATGGCATAAATGATATCGATCACCCGGATATCCCGGGCAGGTTTACTCAGTTTGATACCGCCGTTTCGACCCCTCACCGATTTAATCAGATAGTGTTTTGCCAGGGATTGCACCAATTTCGCCAGAAAATGGCGAGGAATATTGTAATCTTCAGCTATGGTACTAACCATAGTGTTTTCCTCTGACCGGTGTTCGGCCAAATAAATCATCGCCTGAATTGCATACTCGGCAGATTTAGAATATATCAAAGTCTCTCCAATGTGTCATAACCCCAATTTAACGAATTGTACCGGAAGCAAATTTCAATCATATCAGACCGATTCAGAAATTAAGCAAATATGTAAAAGTATTATTACAGATAACCGGAAATACGTAAAGGGATATTTAATCAAATTTAGGGAAAATGGATTTCATAATTCTACTTTAAAAACAGGTCGCATTAATTGGTGAAAATGGATAGCTAAAAAGAATGGTTTCGAAAGGGGATTACTAAACTGGCCGGGAGGCAGAATCGGCGTTAGACTCTGCATCCCGACCAAGGGGAGAATGATTGTACTAATCTATTTCAAACGCCACGAATCTTGAACCACCCTCACGTTTGACGAGCAGTAATATTGAATCACCTGTTTCATATGATTGGAGGGCTTCACGGTAATCTTTTACATTTTCGATTTTATTCTTATCAACTTTTACAATTAAATCCCCTTCTCGAATACCGGCCGTATATGCATTCGAGGAATCCAAAATATCTTTTACCACGATACCATCTGTCTCATCGAGATTCCAGAAAGTGTCGGATTCTACATTCTCAACTTGTAAACCAATTTTATCGTAGCTTTTATCGCTGTACACTCCGGATAATAGTTTATCTTCATCCGGTCGTTTACCAAGTTTGAGTCGGATCTGTTGTTCTTTTTCATCCCGAAGTAGAATGAGTGTGACGCTTTCATTGGGATGTGCACGGCCAACCAGATTCTTTAAATGACTGGCATCTTTGACTTCAATATCGTTGACTTTTAGGATAATATCCTGCTCACTAATTCCATATTTCTCAGCAGGACTGTCTTCCATAACCTGAGAAATGATAGCGCCATTTCGAGTATCCATATTTAATGCACGAGCCATGTTTTCATCGATATCCTGGATCGATACCCCCAGCCACCCACGCGAAACGATGCCGTCCTCAAGAAGATCATCAACGACCCGTTTTACCTGATTGATGGGAATCGCGAACCCAACACCGGCATTCATTTTTGAAAACCCGTCTGTGGCGATGGCAGTGTTTATCCCAACCAGCTCACCGTCCAGATTAAATAAGGCGCCACCGGAATTCCCAGGATTGATGGCCGCATCGTGTTGGATGAAATCTTCGTAGTTTGTTCTAGAAATTACATCGCTTCTTCCGATACCGCTCACAATTCCTGCAGTGACAGTATGGTTTAATTCCAGTCCGAAGGGGCTCCCTATAGCGACGACCCATTCGCCAATACGAAGTTTATCAGAGTCTCCCAATACAACTTCTGATGCCGGAGTATGATTAATTTTTAGAACTGCAATATCTGACAGAGGGTCTTTTCCGATCACTTCCGCTTGAAACTCTCGTTTATCCATCATGATAACTTTGATATCCTCAGCATCTTCCACAACATGGTAATTTGTGACGATAATTCCTTTACCTGCGTTGAAAATAACACCGGATCCCAACCCTTTGCTCTTTGGCATATCAGGCATTTTATATTTAAAGCCTTGATCGAACAAAAACTTATGCGGTGACGAAACTTCTTTTTCAGATACAATGGATACGATGGCGTCGTTGGTTTTGTCTGCCACGTCAATAAATGCTTCACTGAACTCTTTTCTGGATGGGGCTGCCCAGATGAATCCGATGGAAAGTAAAACGAATAACTTTTTGCTCATGTAATTTCTATCCTTAATTTATTTTTAACTGCCTGTTCTATGCAAAAATGATGCACTTGTTCCGGATACAACGAATAATCAGTTATCATTATTTTAAACTTCTTTCTTAAAATATTCGAAGGAATATTAATTCCATGTTTGATAAAAACTTATGTGTTAGATTACTTTGGTTGATATTTTATTTATCATTATTGGAAAAGCTATGAATCAGAATACAATTCAGAAATGGGTGCTCATTTTCGGTCCAGTGATCAGTATCATGATGATATTGTTTATGGATTTGGAACCGGGGCGCCCTGAGGTTACTCGAATGGCTGCCGTGGCCTTGTTAATGGCTATTTGGTGGGTCACCGAAGCTCTCCCATTGGCAGCAACAGCGTTACTCCCGGTGGCATTATTTCCACTATTGGGAATTATGAATGGCAAAACTGTAGCGCCTATTTATTTTAATCACATCATTTTTCTTTTTATCGGTGGGTTCATCATGGCTCTTGCCATGGAAAAATGGGACCTGCACAAACGAATCGCTTTGTTTATTCTATTGCGTTTTAAGCTGAAACCCGCAAACATTTTACTGGGATTCATGATCACCACAGCCTTTCTTTCAATGTGGATTTCCAACACTGCCACAACGATGATGATGGTACCCATTGCGTTAGCAATTATCCTTCAATTAGAAGGACTTTTAGGAAAAGCTTCCGTAAAAAAATACTCGATCGGTATTTTTCTGGGATTGGCGTATAGTGCATCCATTGGTGGAATTGCTACCATTGTGGGTACTCCACCCAATCTGTCATGCAAGCGTA